>POVV01000098.1_pt1 | contig 80228 bp, 117 predicted proteins | sample 1560271 | NCBI WGS metagenome assembly POVV01 (sample SAMN08337232, study PRJNA429181) | Bioreactor metagenome, whole genome shotgun sequencing project. | biome: cows' rumen and soil; feature: anaerobic; isolation source: anaerobic chemostat enrichment culture, galacturonate as sole carbon... | reverse complement strand
TCCAAAGTCAAAATCGTTACGCCCCTGTATAGGTCTAACAAATATTACATCTCCAGATTTAAATTTGTCATACATGCTATCTCCATAAACGGTAACACCATAGCATCCGTCAAATTTTGGGATATTTACCCACTCGATCACTTTGTTTTCATCGCCTTCTAATCCGATGCCATATCCAGCACATACACGAATATCTAATATTGGTTGTCCTTGGTTTTCGGCTTGTAGGAATTTTAATGAAACATCCGAATCTCCGTCTTCTTTAGCTAAAGATTCAAAATAATTTTTCAATTTAATATAGTCTTCTGTTTTAGGTTTGTGTGTTGTCGTCTCCCATTTGGCTATTTTATCCCTAGATATTCCAGTATCATTTGATACAGCCTGTTGTGATTTACCAAATTTATCTCTTAATTCTTTTATGTCAAGTTCCATGCTGAATAGTTAAAATGTGAATTAATTCACTTTGTTGTTATTTAATAATTATATTTGTATTGTAATCAATTGGGGCGATTATAAAAGGTATATGGTTTAAACCTTACAGCGATGCGCAACCCCAATTTGTGTGTCGCTGTTGTTTATATATAGTGTTATGAAAGCTACATCTCGTATCGAATTAGAACTTGCAATACGAAAATCTGCTATAGATATTGCATCTACATATGGTATTGAAGGAGTTGAATATTTTCAACAAGAATTTGCTCCAATAGCCAAAGAATATGCAGAAGGAATCGCAGAAGAGTTGTCTAGTCTTGGACTTCCTTCTCAAGGAGAAATGTGACGCCTAGATAGGCTCCTTTTATTTTTCCTTCTTTGATGTCTACTGGAGATGTTGATATTTGTTTTACTATCCATCCATCAGCATTCCATTCATTAGTATACTGATCGAAACTAGAAGCTTTTGGAGCTTGCAAATACGTTGTTACTACTCTTTGTTTTATACTCATATTGTTTAATTTAAATGTTTATAATTATGTTTAAAAAAATATATGCATCATTTAAAGAATATATAAACGGAGATGAAGATGAGTCTCCGATGAAGATAATGCGAGATATAAGGTTTTATGTAAAAGTAATCATGTTCTTATTGAGCTTTTTAATCGGGCTTCTACTCTAATAAAAGTTTACTTATAAAGCCAAGTATATATCCGATAACAAGAATCCCAATAGCCCAAATACGATCTCTCTTTTCCTTTCCTTTCTCTTTGTTTATTCTCTTCGACTCAGAATCAAATCTATCTTGTGTAATAGCCTTTACTCCTAATTCGGTAATTACCCAATAAGTATTAAACTGATTGTCTGTCACATAGTTGCCTTCTTCATTTTGCTTGTATAATGGTGAAATCTCTTCCATATATCCATACTCACATAACTCCTTTAATATAAGTGTCTCATATTTCTTGTTGTCTGAATAAATAAAAGATAGACGGTCATACTCCTTATTTTCCTCATGACTCCTATTATTCTTATAACTCAATAGTATGAAATTATATCTATCGTTCCTATTATCCATCCCCTCCATTTTAAGTCAAAACAGTCTGTATTGCTAAATAAAGTTAATATAGTGAATTAATTCACTATATTTGTATTTATTGTGAATAAGTTCACTATATTTGTGGTGTAATAATAAGCAAATATAGAAAATTATTCTAAATATGAAATCAGAAATTATTGTAAAACATGGCGTGATAGGGGAAATATCCAAGTTGATCCCATGCCACAGGGATTCTGTAAGAAAAAGCCTAAGCGGAAAGATTTATTCCAGGAAAGCTGACGAGATACGTCAAATAGCCATAGATCAATTTGGCGGCGTAGAAGTTCCACAATTACAAGAAAAGTAATCTGTTATGAATACTCCAATAATCTATACAGATACGGATATGCTCAAAATCCTAAAGATAAAGGACGTTAGGATTCTTAGAGAATTAATAGGTTCGGGACAACTCCAATGTAAAAAAGTTGGTAGATACTATAGATATACAGAAAAACATTTATCTGATTTTTTAAATACTAAATAATCATGGGTGCACTAAAAATAGACTGCTATTGCAGTGAGACACAAATGGCAAATATCGTAAATGCTATATCAAGGCATTTAAACGATTCAGAGATAAACGACATATCAGACTTCGACGATACTATAGGCGGCGTTCGCGTAAGTGCAGAGTTTTATTCTCAATTCGGCGAAGTGTATTTAGAAAAATCGGAAGTACTTGATTCTGATTGGGATTTACTCTATGAAGATACAGCCGTGTTAACCTCAAGATTGAAAAACGTAATAAGCGAGTTCAACCGATCAAATAACGAGCTTACCAGTCAGTCGGCAGACATCCGACAAGACCAACACGAATACGCCCTATGAAAACAGAATCTAAATTAATCGGTCAAAAAGTCGAGTGTAAACACCGACCTAATGAAATAGGTGTCATATCCTTTTATAACTCAGACAATGGCGATATGGATATAAAATATGGAGAAGAAACTCTTCTTACTCACATCTCTAAGTGCAAAGTAATCAAATAACCCAATAATCTAAATCCTTATGGACACACACGAAAGAAGCATATTCGATATAGTACTTGTGGTTGCTCTTCTCATTTTAGTAATAATATGCGTACACGGATGTCACAAATGCGAAGAGAAGCTTAAAGCTAATCAGAAAGAGAGAGAATATTTAACCCCGAACAATAAAATATACTAATCATGGTAGCAGCGATAATAATAGTAGTAATAGTCGCAGCATTTATTATCACTTCATACATAAATGCCGAAGAAGTAGATCCTAACGACGAAACATTTCTCAAGTAGTTCAATAATTACTAAAGTTGGATATGATATTAGCGAACACATTTAAAGGAAATAAGGGTAAGAAATATTGCAATTATAAAGAAGCCCTGAAAAAAGAACTGGATGCATCCGACTACAATAAACTAGATGATTTTAATACATGGTTTATCGATTTCGGGTATGAGAGTATCAGAAGGCAGCTTATGCAGAAAGACGTGTTTGACGAGGATGTGTTTAATGAAACCTATGTAAAAATATGCGATTCGTTACTGTTCGCTAATCTGAACATTTTGAATTATGGCGCATATTTCATGAGGTCATACGCAACCAATTTGACGTTAGGTTTCGTAAAAAAAGCAAAATATCGCAATCAAGATGTGTCAGAGATTGCAAAACATGAAGATGATGCTGACAATGTTATAGGAAGCAAAAAAGATTTTGAAGAATTTCTGATTTGCATACAGCAATATGTCAAATTGAATTATAGCGACATGGAGTACAAAGCATTTATGTTGAATGCGTTTAATCGGAATTCTCACAATCAAATAGCAGAATTATTAAATGTAAGGACCTATAAGATACAGCGGATTATTTCAAAAATAAAAAAAGATTTAAAGAATAGCCTTGAGTATATGTATCGTCACTATATCACTAAAAACTAAAATCCCCTTTCAAGACTTTGAGAACAGCCGTGTTTCCTTCGGGTTAGGCCGTAAAAAGCAAGTTCTTTAATCTTCCTGTAAATCTTTCACTCTCTAAATAGATATGTGAGTTCTTAAATGAAAGAGACAAAAAGTTGCTATGTGACTGGAAGCATAGCCGCTCGCAAGGCGAAACATTGTAAAGTATGATATTTAGCACCATCGAAATACACTTTTTAAGTGAGATTATTGGGTGTGAGCAAATATAAAATTCAAATCATGTGGTACATCCTAGTTTACGACATGATACAATATATCCCCTATTCGTTCAATTCGATTAACAACTCTAGGACGCGTTGTAGGGGAACAGCTAAACACGTTGAAGTATTTTAAAAAGTATGTTTGGACGAGGGTTCGACTCCCTCTACCTCCACTCATTCCCAGTTGACGCTAACCTGTCGCGATAGTACAGTTGTCAGTTTTCCGGTTCTGACGTAAACAAAACGGAATATCGGGGGTATTTGGCTTTGACAGCGTACAAGTATGATTTATGGAGTGTTTGGTCGCCTTATAAATGGCAAAAAAGTTTCAATGTTTAATCAACCGCTTAGAGCCGTTGCGTAAACCGTCACAGTAGAACGAAATCTACTATCCCGTATCTTATCGGGGTGTCCCCAATGAGATGTAAGCGTTCTCACCGGAATACGCACGGGAGCATATCCGATAATTACAACATAGTAACGGAGTTGTACAGATTGGCGAGCTGATACGGCAATAGCTGTAAATACGCAAAAATCCCGATAAACGCCGAATACAGGTCGAAATGGTCATGCATGCATTAAACCAGAAGGGATCGGCAAATTCTATGTAGCTCAGTTGGTTAGAGCAATGCAGTTATAATTATGCGTAATGCCGAAAATTCCGCTTATGCACTGTATAGGTCGGTGGTTCGAACCCATCCATAGAAGCTGTGCAGCAAATCGCTGTATCATAATGTTAATAATAATTAGTATTCGGCTAGTGGTCTGTGAAGATAGCTAGCCTTAAATTTTGAAAGTAACTTAAAAATAAAATATATGAAAACAATAAAAATTGAATTATCCCATCCAAAAGTACCGGGTATGGAAGTAAAGAGTGTAGCGGCTGATATAGAGAAAGGCTATTCGGTTGTGGAGTATGGAGTGATAGATGAATTTAAGAGGGGGGATATATGCAAATTGGGTAGCAATGAGATACATATATTCGGATCAAGACGACAAGGATGCGACTACAATAGAAAATACTTTGACCGAATAGTTACGTATATTATTGATGCAGATAGGTTGTTTTTCGATGTGGATGCTTTCGGATATTTCGGGGATCTTCATCGTCTCGCCACTCCCTCCGAACAACAACTACTATTCGATGCACTAGCCAAAGAGGGCAAAAAATGGAATTCCGAAACTTTAGAAATTGAGGACATCGAGAAAGATATATTAGTGCCTGAGAGTATAGGGATATATAGGTATAAATATAACGATTATTTTGGTGATAAGTTGTTTATCGGATTCAATGATGAATCTCAATTTCTGGGAGTGAGATCAGACCTTAACCGATGGATTACATATGCATATAAAGAGTCCCTTGAACGCATCCCCTGCAAGCTCATTCCTTGCAAGCGTGAAGATTTGAAAGCGGGTGAAACAGTTGGTATCATGCAGCGCAATCTATCGTTAGCTGATACTTCGACAGAACTTTCATTTTATAATAAAGTGATATCTGGTTGTGAATTTGCATGCATTGACGGTAAAGGCATAGAAGTGTATAACGAAAGAGTAAGCCCTACGCTAGATCAACATGTATTTTACAAAGTAGTTCCTAAATAACAACGGATATGAGAAAGAAACTGCTTATCTCATTTTCGGGGGGGCAAACATCCGCATATATGACAAAGTGGTGTTTAGATAATCTTTCCGACAAATACGAAATGATTGTAGTCTTTGCCAATACAGGAAAGGAACGAGAAGAAACATTGCAGTTTGTAAATGAATGTGATAAGCGTTTCGGGTTCAATACTGTTTGGGTTGAAGCCGTTGTTAATCCTCAGAAGCGAAAAGGTACAACATTTAAGATAGTGAATTTTGAAACTGCAAGCCGAAAAGGAGAGCCATTTGAGGAAGTTATAAAAAAGTATGGCATTCCTAATTCTGCATTTCCCCATTGTACACGTGAACTTAAAACTGTTCCGATTCACAAATACATCAAGTCTTTAGGTTGGAAAGGTTATTACACTGCAATAGGAATAAGAAAGGACGAGATAGATAGAATGGACGCTAGCTATAAGAAAAGAAAGTTTGTCTATCCTTTTATTGCCCTTAACATGAAGCCTACTGATAAGATAGATGTTAACATCTATTGGTCAATGCAAGATTTCCGATTAAACCTAAAAGGGTATGAAGGTAACTGTGATTTGTGTTGGAAAAAATCGGATCGCAAAATCCTAACGCTCCTACTTGAAAATCCAAATCGATCTGAATGGTGGAACGAAATGCAAAAGAAATACGGAAAAGACCAATATTATTTCTATCGCAAAAATCGCTCAATTATTGAACTATTAAAAGAATCTCAATCACCTTTTAATAAAGCTCGTGACGATTCAAAAGATACTGTAAAATTTGTACAGGAAGATTTATGGGATGATTTAGATTTAACTTATGGTTGCGAAGAAAGCTGTGAGCCATTCGCAATTAATTACTAGACTAAAAATTCATGAAACGCATACCATACAGAAGAAAAGGAGTTCGCTATCACTATTTCGATAGCAAGCAAATGAAAATGACTTATGATATGGGCACAACTGACGATATTGAAAGATATAAGTTAGGCAACTACTTTGACGAGTCTAACGCTCGTATAATGGATAAATCAATCAGACAATTATTTAAAGAGTGAGATATGACAGAAGTAATAAAAAAACATTGGCGGTATGGGGGTAAGATAACCCATATAGGTGTAGAGGCCTTACCCAATGGCGAAAACATAGACGTCGAGATAGAAAAGATCGAATATAAAAACGGTGTAACTATCAACGGACAAAAACAGGACGCTTGGATTTGTACATTTAAAAAGAATCAGTATTTCAAATTACCTATGGTATTGAATGCTACAAACAGAAAGCGTATATGTAGAATGGCAGGGACTAATTACCCAGAAGAAGTAAAAAACTTTAAGGTAACCCTTACTAAGGAAATGGATAGGATACCGGGCGAGGGTATTAAAGATTGGTGTTTGCGTGTAAGTCCGACAGCTCCAAAAGCAGCAAGCTACGAAGATGAGATAAACGCACTCATTCAAAGCATGGATGAGTGTAAGACATTGGAAGAACTCGCTAAGACGTGGAATGAATCAAAATACAAAACCGATCCTAAAATAGTAGTACATAAAGATAACCTAAAGAAATTATTGCAATGAAAATATTTGATATAGAACAACAGACAGAAGAATGGTATAGCCTTAGATATGGCAAAGTAGGCGGTTCTACATTAAAAGATGTAATGTCAAATTTAGGTAAGCCAGTTAGAAATAACGCTATCTACCCTAAACTACTATCCGCAAAATTAGAGCCGTTTGAGTTCGAAGAGGCTATTTCTACCAAAGAAATGGAACACGGCAATATGTACGAGGCAGAAGCAAGGCTTCAATTTGAGCGTATAACAGGTAAAGAGGTAAATCAATTCGGATGGATAGAAAAAGAAAACGGATTGCACGGATTGTCACCTGATGGTATTATAGGCGAATTTGAAGAAGCCATTGAGATAAAATGTCCTTCGGCTTCTACCCATACCGCATACATTCAAGACGAATCCCAACTTCTATCTAGTTATGTATGGCAGATAGCGAACTACTTCGCTGTGTTACCTGATCTTAAAACTCTCTATATGGTATCCTATCGCCCGATGAATGAGGCTAAGCCCATTATCATAATAGAGGTTACAAAAGATACCGTAATAAACTATTCCTCGAAATGCTCAGCCCCTGTTTCGGAATTAACCAATATGATAAACGAACGGATAAGCGAGCTTTGCGAATCACTAAAAAAAGATGTTCAACTTCATTCATTCTAAATTATGTCAGTAAATAAATTTATCTGTATCGGCAATGTCGGAAAAGACCCCGATATAAAGAACTTCGACAACGGCTCGCAAGTAGCTTCGTTCTCACTTGGATTATCGGAAAGAGGATATACCGCTCAAAATGGTACGGTTGTACCCGATCGTACAGAATGGGTTAATATCGTTTGTTGGCGTGGTCTTGCCAAAATAGTAGAGCAATACGTCAAGAAAGGTTCACAAGTCTACATTGAAGGCAAACTAAGAACACGTTCTTATGATGATGCCAACGGTGTGAAGAGATATGTTACCGAGGTGTATGTTGACGACTTGCAGTTATTAGGGAATAAGACTAATAGCACAAGTGAATCAAGTGGGCAGCAAGCCACGACAGCTCCTGTTAATGAATCGGATGACCTACCTTTTAACTAGGGTTTTCGGTAATCCATAAAACAAAAACCGATGGAGAAAAGATGTTTTAAATGCGGTATATTGAAAGATATATCGCATTTCTACAAGCACTCACAAATGGCGGATGGCCACTTAAATAAATGCAAGGAATGTTCAAAATTAGATGTTAGTCAAAAACATTTTGAGAATATGAATGATCCAGAATATGTAAATAAACAAAGAAAAAGAGGTAGAGATAAATATAGGAGATTAGATTATATTAACAAGCCATCAACAAGAAAGATTGAATCAGGTCTTATTGCGAACATAAATAGAAAATTAAGGGTTCGAGGATTTGATATGAATGAAAAAGAGCTTCATCATTGGAATTATAACTATCCCGAATGTGGATTTATTTTAGATAGGAGGTCTCACACATTAATTCATAAATTCTTAATGTACGATGAGATATCTCTTTGTTTTTCACATGATGGAATATTGTTAGATAGTAAAGAAAAGCACTACAAGGCTATCCGTAAAATATTAAGAGAAAACAAATGTAAATGTACGGTCATACAAGTCTCATTTGAGGGACGTAGGGCTATAATAGAAGTTTAGACTTATGTATTTCGATCTTACAACGGAAACAGGAGTAAAGAGTTTTTTAACTCGTGTTCAATTTCTGATAGATAAAAAAAAGAAAGTTGAACTTACCGAAAAGAGGGAGAAACGGACACTATCGCAAAATAGCTATCTACATTTAATATTATCATGGTTTTGTGTCGAAACTGGCAACACATTAGATTTTGTAAAACAAGAATACTTCAAAAGGTTATGTAACTCTGATATATTTATTTTCGAAAGAGAAGATGATTATTTAGGGAAAGTAACTATTATTCGAAGTTCATCCGATATTGACACAAAGCAAATGACAACGGCTATTGATAGGTTCAGGAACTGGAGTGCGAATGAAGCAGGCGTTTATTTGCCGGAAGCAAACGAAGATAAATTCTTAGAACATATTCAGGAAGAAATAAACAGACAAAGGCAATGGCTATAAAACAGATAAGTAAAAAACAAGCTCAAAGAAACAGGGCGGTAGCAAAGATTAAATCAGAGTTACCGCCTTTTTGTTTCATCTGCCATAGACAAACGGTAATAGATGCGGCTCACTTGCTGCCTAAAAGCATTTATCCCGAACACTATACGAATCCTTTAAATATAGTCGGTCTGTGTCGTGACTGCCATAATAGCTATGACAATGACTTATTATTCCGTCAGCAGCAAGACGAGGTATTTAAAAGGATATGCGAGTTTGACGAACGGTCCGCTATAAGATATTTTCAATTATGAAATACAGGAATATAAAATCAGGCAAATACGATTCTAAAAAAGAAAAGCACAGAGCCGATTTATTAAAGTTACTCGAAAAGCAAGGCGAAATATCCAGCCTGAAAGAGCAAGTTAAATTCGAACTTATACCGTCCCAATATGAAGTTATCAACGGCAAAAAGAGATGTCTCGAAAAATCATGCTCTTATATAGCTGACTTTACCTATTGTGATGTTCACGGTAATTTCATAGTAGAAGATACAAAAGGCTTTAAAACTAAAGACTACATAATAAAAAGGAAGCTGATGTTGTCAGTTCACGGAATCAGAATAAAAGAAGTCTAAAATATGGCAACGCATACGATAAAAACAAGTCTCAAAGGCTTAAAGAAATGGGCTTGGAAAAAGAATCTTAAAGGCTTTTTCTCTGTCAATGGAAAAGAACTTTCAGATGCTCAAGTAAGAACTATGGTTGAATGGGCTATTAGTAAAGGTTATGAATACGATGCCGATATACCAGAAGAAGAAGTTATCGAATTATTAAATCTATAAAAAAATTAATCACTATGCACAATTGGTTTCAGGTTAAAGCAACCTATGAAAAAATGCTAGAAAATGGAATGCAAAAAAAAGTGACAGAATCATTTTTATTGGATAGCCTTTCTTTTACGGAAGCCGAATCAAGGGCGGTAGAAGAGTTAAAACCTTATATAAGCGGTGAATTTACGATTGCTGATATTAAAAGGGCTAAACTATCAGAGCTATTCTTCAATGACAACGGAGATAGATATTTTAAAGCTAAAGTTTGCTTTATCACTTTGGATGAAAAAAGCGGCACTGAAAAGAAAACAGCCGTTCAAATGCTCGCTCAGGCTTCTAGTTTAAGAGAGGCTCTGCAAGTCGTAAATAAAGGAATGGAAGGAACACTAGCGGACTATTTCATAGCCTCGCTATCCGAAACCACTATTATGGATGTATTTCCGTATTCAGAAGAAGAAAAAAAGAAAGTAGTATTAGTATAAAATATCATGCACAAATACATTAAACACGTAGCTGCGTGGGATGCAAGCAACCCAGTAGCCATATACAGTAAACAACATGTAGGTAACGGTAATTTACAGATAACAGCCGCTATCTGTATAGGGGGGGTAAAGTAGAAGAAGGCGACTTAATCGAATCGTTAGGTTATTTAGCCAACGGCAATATAAAAGTTTACAAGGTAAGCAGTATATCCGAACGGTTCACGCCAAAAGGACATTGGATAATACCGAATGAAGATATAGGCTTTATCGCAACGTTAGAACCTTTCGTCTCGGATATAGAAACCTACCTAGAAAGTAATTAACCAACTGTAAATAAATATGGAAACAATTATTAAATCAGCGTCAGTAAAAGTGATGTTAAGTTATGACTATTCGCATTTCGAGGCTTCGATGTCCGTCGAAAATGAAAGCGGTCTAACAATGCAAGACATAGACGATTCTCGTAAAAAGTGCCAACGATTAGCCGATAAAGCAGTAGGACAATATAAGAAAGCCAAACAGATGGCTTCTAATCGTTCAGACGGTGAATACCAGATGCGAAACTTCCAAGAACAATGTGAGCGCATCAAAGCTAAAGACGAACAAGATCGTACCATTAAAGAAATTGCCATGCTAAAACAATACGAGGATGAGAATTGGCAAGCGAATTTCATGTATGAATACGATTATGACGATGACGACGATTACAGACTGTAAATAATCATCATTTAGATGTGGTATTGTTTCGGGTTCGACTCCCGAACAGTTACGAATAAAAATAAATAGAATGTTATGCTAATAAATGACCACTTTCAAAATTTTAAAAGGTACGCCATACCAAAGGCACAGCTTATCATAGCTGATATACCCTATAATATAGGAAAGAACGCATACGGCTCAAATCCGAGTTGGTATATCGGAGGCGACAACAAGAATGGTGAAAGCGAACTTGCAGGGAAAGAGTTCTTTGACACCGATAAAGATTTTCGCCCTGCTGAATTTATGCACTTCTGCTCGCAGATGCTAAAAAAAGAGCCAAAAGAAAACAATCAGGCTCCGTGTATGATTGTTTTCTGCGCCTTCGACCAACAACATTATTTAATTGAACTGGCCAAGCGATATGGACTAAATAATTATATCAATCTGGTATTCCGCAAGAACTTTTCAGCGCAAGTATTAAAATCCAATATGCGTATTGTTGGTAACTGCGAATACGGTTTATTATTTTATCGTGACAAGCTGCCAAAGTTTAGGAATGAGGGCAAAATGATAATGAATTGTATTGATTATCCACGAGATACCAAGACGAGAAAAATACACCCTACTCAAAAAAGCGTGCCTCTGTTAGAGTTTTTGATAAAAACATTCACGGATGAAGGCGATGTAGTAATAGACCCTTGTGCCGGGAGCGGAACAACGATTGTTGCTTCTGATAATCTAAAAAGAAGGGGATACGGATTTGAGATCAAAAAGGATTTCTTCAAGGAAGCTCTCGTTCTGAGAGAAGAAAATAAAAGAATCCTAGATGAAATATCCGAAATAGGGTATGCTAAAACAGAAATAAGTAAAATTAACCCTGTATTATTCTAATGAAGCCCAATAAGCACCAACTCGAACAAAAGATAGAGGATATACTAAGTTATCTCCTTTGTCATAATATGGCAGACATGGGTATATCCGAGTTTTGGAAATTAACGAATGAGTTTCATGTCTTAGTTTCTATTTCGGAAAATTCAGGGTTGAAATCATATCGTATTGGTAATTATATGGATAGTTATAAACTGATGAAGTGATGCATTTGACACATGGTTCTTTATTCAGTGGGATTGGAGGGTTTGAGCTTGGTGCTCAAATGTGTGACATTAAAACATTATGGAGCTGTGAGATAGAATCTTTTCAGCGAAAGATATTAAAACAACATTTTCCAAATACATATCAATATGAAGATATTAGATCAATCGAAAACCCCGGATATGTGGATATCGTTAGTGGAGGCTTTCCGTGCCAAGACATCAGTGTTGCCGGAAAAGGCGTTGGCATTAGGGGGGGGCGTAGCGGATTGTGGGGTGAGATGTTTAGAGTTATTCGGCAAGTTAGACCAAGATACGCAATCATTGAAAATTCGCCAGCTCTCCTTATTCGAGGATTCGAACGAGTTTTACTCGACCTTTCCGAAATCGGGTATAATGCAGAATGGCAATGTATATCAAACCTCTCTTTTGGATATCCCCATAAGAGAGAAAGGGTTTACGTTATTGCCTACTCCGACAAAGTCAGACCACAAAGCAACATTTGCGAAAACGGAGGCTTTAACTCGATATTTAAAAAGTGGACACCAAATCCGTCTAATGGATATTCTCTGTCACAAAGGATTCTTGAAATGCCAGCGTGTGAACATATTAGAAATGAGCATGGGTTTTCCAATTGGATACACAGGGTTGGAAGTATTGGAAACTCCGTTAATCCCACAGTCGCAAAATATCTGTTTGAATGTATAAAAATATTCGACCATGAAAACAATTAAAGATTATACAGATGAACAACTCAGACACGGGATAATTCGATGTGAAGCAAGAATAGCGGGTATTATGGAGTACGGGTATATGAGAAATGAAACATTTACTCGCGAAGCTTTAAAGCAATATAAAGATGAACTCTCAAAAAGAGGTCAAAATCAATTAGAATTTAAATAATGGATAAAGGATTTATAAAACTTAACCGTAAGAGCTTTGCTCATAAGTTTTGGACAAAAGCACGGGTACTTTCGGAGTTCGAAGCGTGGATCGACTTAATACAGTCAGCACGATATGATGAAGCCGTAAAAATTGAGTACATCGATGGTCGGGAAATAAAATACGGACGTGGACAATATCCTGCATCTATAAGATTCCTTGCTAAAAAATGGTCGTGGGGAGATCAAAAAGTTAGATCGTTTCTAAATGAATTAAAAAGAGATGGTTCAATAAAAACGGACTCTTCCCAAGGTATGAATATTATAACTCTCTGTAAATATGATAAGTACAATTCAGCTTATTCTGACGAAAACACAGCAAATAACACATCTGATAACACAGATATATCTTTAATATTAAAAGAGTTACAGCAGTTGAAAACACAGGTGTTAACACAGCAAATAACACAGTCACAACACAGCGGTAACACAAATAATAAGAAAGATAATAAAGAGAATAGTACTAAGAAAGAATCTCCTAACGGAGATAAGAAAGAAACTAACGTTTCTTCACTCAATCCCGATTTTTTAAAATTCAATGATTGGGTAAAAAGAAAAGCTCCGTATTGTGCTAACCCTAAAAATTTTCCATCTCAGATAACAGAAGATGAGTTTTTAAAACTGAAAGAGAACTATACGGGCAAACAAATAGCTGACATTGTTGAACAAATAGAAAATCGTAAAGACTTAAGAAAGCGATATGTAAATCTTTATCGCACTGTATTAAACTGGGCAAAAAAAGAATATGGAGACAAATCAAAAACGCAACAAGAAAAAACAAGACCAACCATCGTTGACTAATGATGTTGGCAAGATTCAACCTCAAGCCCCAGAGCTAGAGGAAGCTGTTTTAGGTGCTATACTTCTAGAAAAAAATGCTTTTCAAGATGTTGAAGATATTTTGATGTACGATGATTTTTATATTGATTCTCATCAAATTATATTTAAATCGATTGCTAGCTTAAATAGTAAGCGTAAACCCATAGACCTATTAACGGTTGTTGAAGAATTACGTTTTTCTGGGGAATTAGAAGCTATCGGAGGTCCTTTTTATATCGCTCAATTAACTGAAAAGGTGGCATCGGCTGCTCACATCATTTTTCATGCTCAGATAATCAAACAAAAATCTCAAGCTAGAAAACTTATTCGAATCACCTCTGAAATACAAGCCAAAGCATTTGACGAAACCGAAGATATATCGGAAACAATCGAAGATTTGGAAAAGTCATTTACCGAACTAACTACCAGTTCTACGAATTGTCAATCCATGTCAATGTCTGAGGCTTTAACGATAACGATGGATAAAGCATCTAAGATACAAGAATTAAAGGAGAAAGGTATTATGCTATCTATTTCGACCGGTCTTCATTCTCTAGATGAAACATTTGCTGGGGGGTGGATGGCTCCTGATCTTATTGTCCTGGGTGGTAGACCTTCGATGGGGAAAACCACACATGCTTTGTCGTTTGCTAAAGCTGCAGGTAATTCAGGTAAAAATGTTCTTTTTATATCCATAGAAATGACAGCAACACAGCTGGTGAACCGATATTTACTTGAAGATAACCGTATCAATAGCTATAATCTTCGAACAGGACAAATGTCAAACCAAGAATGGGTTGCTATGGATGAACAGGCAGGTCGGCTGTGGAATATGAAACTTAACATTGCCGATAATCACAATGTCCGATATCTGAACAATATTAAATCTGAAGCTCGAAAACTACACCGCAAAGGAAAGTTGGATATGATGATAATCGACTATCTGGGTCTTATTAAAACTAATCTAAAGTTCGCTAGTCGCTATTTGGAAATAGGTTACATCACTGGTGAATTAAAGAACCTAACCAAGGAATTAAATATTCCGATAATTCTTTTATCTCAGCTTAATAGGCCTATCAAAGGATTAGCAGTTAAAGAGCCTCAGTTAGAAGATTTACGAGAATCCGGGGATATAGAGCAAGATGCAGATATTGTATTGTTTATCCACAAGCCTGATTATTATGATTCTGAAGCGATTGATTCTAAAAACGAACCATGGAAAGGAAGGGGAAAGATTATAATCTCGAAATATCGTGAAGGTGCACGAAATAATTCAGTGATATTTTATCATGATGATCGTTACAAGAAAATTTGGGATAATCCACACTCAAAACCTTTCTATACACCTGTGAAATCAGATGAATCAGACGAAATGCCATTTTAAAACAAATAATTTATGAAAGTATATATATCGGGAAGGATAACAGGACTCCCTTATGATGAAGTAGAAATGAACTTCAATCTGGCAGAAAATAGATTGAAAGAAGAAGGTTTCGAAGTTGCAAACCCTTTGAATAACGGTCTTTCTGCTAACCACACTTGGTGCGAACATATGAAAGCTGACATCAAACTATTGATGGAATGTGACACAATTTATCTATTGAAGGGCTATCAAGATTCTAAAGGAGCTATGATAGAATATGATTTAGCGCGGATATTAGGATATGATGTAATAGAACAAATAAAATAGCCATGACTAATACTTCTAAGATAACAATAGCCATATTGATCTTACTCGTAGGTATTCTATCCTGTGTATTATACCTGCAGGGTGAAAAGCTAAGTATCTACCAAAAGGTACACGACATAGATAGACGATGCATTCAAAAGCAGGATAGTATAATAACAGTTTTGGAAAAGGAGATAGTAAGATAAAAAAGCTATTTCAAGTTTACGCTTAAATTATTGGAATTAGGATTGTTATGGTTAAAAGTGATAGAAACAGAATCGTCGATATTAATATTTTCAGGCTTCGGCGCAATTCCTGTATAAACATATCCATTCGATTCAAATTCATAATGAGAGTATGAACCCATAATAAAAGAAGTATGCTCCCCTGTGACAACACCAATAACTTCTACACCATCTTTTTTGAGTTTGTATCTTTTATATTGCATTTGTCCGTAGGTACCAATTGTAATACAAATTATTATAAATATAAAAAGTATCCATCGGAGTCGCATCGCTAATTTGGAATAAACATTTTGAAGCATAAATATATTTTTATCAAAAATAATAAAACAATTTAATACAACCGCCCTATGAGCAAAGAAATAGAAACAGCTTGGGGTTTTCTATATCGTACAATGGAAGCAATGCACGAAGCGAACCCTAATTATGACCCTGAATCAGGCAAGCCTTACGAAGTGTGTGATAGTGAGACCTTCTATTCAAAATCACACGATTTCATAGAAGCTTGTAAAGAGTTTGATGAGTTTGAAAGAGAAAATGAGCTTTGGGATGTTGACCCCGAAGCAGCGTATAACTATGGAGAAGAATATAGAGATATTCAGAATCATGTTAATTATAATAGATTTTAGCCATGAGTAAATATAAAGCAGAAGAAAAGGCAAGATTAACCCATGGCAGTCTATTTAGCGGTGTCGGAGGCTTTGAACTTGGTGCTGAATGGTCAAGTATAAATACTCTATGGAATTGTGAGATAGAGGAATTCAATAGAAAGCAACTTAAAAAATTATTTTCAAATGCAAAACAATACCAAGACATCACTACAATGTCTTACCCCGAAGCAGTTGACATTATTTCAGGAGGATTCCCCTGTCAAAACATATCACTCGCCGCCTCAAAAAACAGAGTTGGCGTTGATGGAGATAAAAGTGGATTGTGGAGAGAAATGCTTAGAATCTGTCAAGAGGTTAAGCCAAAATATATCATTATCGAAAACTCCCATACAATACTCACAAAAGGATTTAATATTATCCTCTCAGAGTTTGCCAAAATCGGGTATGATGCGGAATGGCAGATATTACAAGGTTTTCAATTTGGCATTCCACAACGCAGACGTAGACTTTACGCTATATTCTACTCCACTAGCATCGGAGACAGGATGGAGGAAAGGCAAATTTTCTCAGGGTGGAACAAGCTTATCTACCCAGCTTGGAGGGATACCGAGCCTAAGATTTATGGAGTATCTGATGTCATTCCCGATAGGGTGGCTAAGCACAGAGCTCTAGGTAATGCCGTACAGCCTCTAATTACACATTATTTATTTGAATGTATAAAACAATACCATAAAGATTATGAATCAAGAATCAACAGATAAATCAAAGATGTATAGAGAGTTTCGATATAACGAAATGAGGGAGAACGGTATCTATACAGATATTAAAAGATTGTCTAATCAGGCAGAAATTGATTACATATCAGGCTACACCCAAGCCGTCACCGATCTTTTCACCTCTAACACCCAACTAAGAGAGGCGTTGAGAGAGTTGGAGGAAGATACTCGATTTTTACCGAAGGTTTATAGAGATATGATGCTAAGTATTTCCAAAGCCAAGCAGTTACTAACCGATAATACACAAGACAATGAGAAAGATAAAATTTAGAGGGAAAAAAGACTATCGAAATGAATGGGTTTACGGAAATCTCGTCCAATTTGATTGGGCTGATTTCATTGTTAAATATGGCTCATTTGAGGAAAGGCAACGAGTCATCCCCGAAACCGTCTCTCAGTTCACAGGCTTAACCGATAAGAACGGAAAAGAGATTTATGAGGGGGATATACTGGAAGAACGTTTTATTGCTTGTAATATGCAAGATACAGGATTAATTGATGGAGAATATTGCTCAGGTCATTATGTAGAAACGAAACGGTATGTCGCTAATATGAATTTGGATTATGAAAATGATCTTATAACTGTTGGGTTCTTTGATGGAGGATGTGACAAGTTATTAGAAGAAGATGAATTGTATAATTATCCAAGTGGCATTTATTTAATCGGAAACATCCACGACAACCCCGAATTACTAACCTAAAATAAAGAAAGATGAAAATATTTAAAGAAGCCTATTTCAAAAAGCTGCTAGGCTATGTATCGGTAGGACAAATGTCATTCGGTAGAATGTGTGAGTTTATCAACCAAGATATTGAAAAAGAAAAGACCAAAGCTTATAACCAAGCAATAGACGATGTAAATAAACTAATTGAAGACCATGAAGAAGAAGTTTACATTGGAGTAATTAATGATATTTTAAAATTGAAGAAATGACAAATAAATTGAAGCCAAGAAAAAGATATGCTATAGTCAAAGACAATTATGCAGGGTTTGAAATTAAAATTAAATATCCTTTATTCCCATTATTGCTTAGTGGTAGATTTTTATTCCTCACTTTTTTGTCAAAACGACAAGCTAGACAATATTTAATACAGAATAACTTATGAATTTCAAATACAGTTGCATAGGGGATAAACCAATCCTTCATCTTAATCTTACCTCAAAATGGTATGATATGATAGAGAAAGGAATAAAGAAAGAGGAATACCGAGATATAAAACCTTTCTATTCTCGCATATTTAACGATTCTGGCAATATCAAAATAAAAGGTAGGTATTACCATCCAACTGATATTATCGTCTGTTTTTCGAATGGATATGCAAAGGATAGAAAACAAATGTTTTGGACACTCAAATCTATGCGTGTCACGTTTGGCAATCCCGAATGGGGAGCTTCTAAAATAGATCAATATTATACATTATTCTTAAATGAAAAAATAGCATAACCATGTCAGAACAAATAAAAGAAACGGATATAATGATGGGGAACCGATTCTCCCATACAAATGAAAATGGCACATTCAATATTCAAGTAGAGGAAATACGTCCAACAGGAATAATAACTACATGGAATGGAGGATCGTGGTTTGTCTCATATGATAAGCTAAAAGGCATCCCCCTAACAGAAGATATACTATTGAAATCAGGATTCAAGAAAGACGTTAATGGTATTCTTTGGATTAAAATAACACCTGATAAGCATTTTGAACTGATATATTCTGATAAATATTATTATCCTCAATTGGCGCAATCACCGGAGATGTCTTTCGAAAAAATAAATGTTGTCTCATTGAATCGAATATCTGCACTTCATCAGATACAGAATCTATTTTTTATCATTAGTGGAACCGATTTAAAGATAGAGATATGAAAACTCTGAATAGTTACATACTTCACAGTATAGGTTTTTCTTCTGGATTTACGTCTGATCCGCAAGAACCCAACCCATCAATGAAGTTTAGTCTTGGAGATTTTGAATTGTTCATGCCTAACAGTACACTATATGACTATTATTATAACGACAACGGAAACATGATAAGAGTTGAAACCGTAAAGCAATTAGCGGATTTGTATTTAAGAAAAACCCAAACCGATTTAAAAGTAGAAGTATGAAAAAGAATTTGACAAATAAAGATTGGCTGAATATGGCTGAAAAGTATATCATAAGTGAAGCGAGTACATATTTCAATGAAGTATCTATTCAAAGGCGAAGTGAAGAATCTTGGTGTATATTTTGTAATGGCTCTGTTTTCTCCAAAAGTAAAAACTGCTACACAAGAGAGCCTAGTCCATCTAATAGAACCCATGAGTTTATAGAAGATACTCGATTTAGTTCTAAAGAAGAAGCCTATCAGAGGTATTGTGAATTTGAAGATAGTAAACCATTTTAAATTTTAACCCATGACAGACATACAGAAGATGATAGAGAAAGAAGCTAGAGAATATATGTATTCTCCAAAAGCTCATACAGGACATTATACTGATGTTCAGATCGAAGAATATAGATACGATGGATTTATTGATGGTGCAAAATTAGTCCTATCCCAACTCCAACACGCTAACAGGTGGAGAAAGGTAAGTGAGAATGAATATCCACAAGTCCAAGATGAGCAATATCAAATACTCGTCAGGGTATCTGGTATTCCTTATTCAGCAACTATGTGGAACATTAGAGATGAAAAGGATTGTGATATAATGAGAAGGCTTAGTAGTTCGGTCGAATGGAAACCCATATCATAACATAACGGAAAGAAGATGAAAGTATACACGAATGATATTTATCCTTTTACAATTTGGATTGATATAAATGATAATAGGGATGATACACTCAATAAATTTAGAGATTACTATACAGATAAACCTATAGAAGATGTACCCATGAGGGACTTTGTGGTACCCGTCGTAGAAATGTCATCAGGGGCTTGGGGTGTATTAATAATATTTACAGATGATAGTCGATTAAGCCATAAAACGGTAACACATGAGGCTATTCACGCTGCTGGATTCTTGTTAGATGAAATAGGCGATAGTATAGACGGTAAGGAAACATCAGCCTATTTAGCTGGATATATAGCTGATTGTTGTATTCAAACTATAAATAATAAATAATTATGACAGAATTACAACTATATAAATATCTTTTAGATAATGATATTGAGACCCATATATATAAGAAAGGCGCAGAAAAACTAGATTTATCAGAACTAACTGACGATAATTACTGGGAATGGAAAGTATATATGTTCCCATATATTTGGCAGCTACAATACTTTATAGATATGTGTTCAGCTACTTTGTTCGACGATGAAGGAGTAGAATGTGTATTGAAGCAAGGGTATATCTGCATAGATCTACTTCCAATTATGGAGCATTACGGAATTGAACCTACAAACGTTTTCAAAAATAAATAATCCATTATGATTTTCACAGTAAGAAGAAAAATAAACGGCATAGCCTATCTCAGAGACGAAGATAGGCTTTTTGCTTCCGGTTGGCTCACTGCATACCTAAAGCTACTTTTTGGTAGAATGATAGGGCGGTTCGATTCGTCCTGTTATATAGATGGGATGCTGATAGAAGAAGGTGAGTTGACGGATGATGAGATATTGGATATAATGATAAATGAAAGAAAAACAAATGAAGAAAATATACATATCAGGGCCTATAAGCGGTCTACCTTTCGAGAAAGTGGAACGGAACTTCAATGACGCTGAAATACGCCTTCAGGAGCAAGGGTATGAAGTGGTGAACCCATTAGACAACGGATTAACTAAAGATCATTCTTGGAGCGAACACATGAGAGCCGATTTAAAGTTAATGCTAGACTGTGATGCTATCTACCTACTCAAAGGCTATCAGGATTCAAAAGGAGCTATGATAGAATACGATTTAGCAAGATTGTTGCACCTTGAAGTAATTGAACAAGTGAAATGAAAACCTCTGACAAAATAACCCGATTAAAGAAGTCAGGGTATCAAATAACTAAACTAGGCAAGCATATAAAAGCCTACAAACCAAAAAGCCTAATCATAGGATCGGTAAGTAAAGTGCATAAAATAGTATTTGGGTATTAATAATAAAAATGGAAACCAAGATGAACAATTTTGAATATATAAAAACGACATACAAAGTTCCTGCTGAAATTGGGAGAGAGATAATGTTTGAAGGCAAACGCAAAGGTGTGATTGTAGAAGACAAAGGAAACTATATCGGAGTAAATTTCCATGATTCAAAACCTAGCGTTGTAGTTCCATTACATCCAACTTGGAAGGTAGAATATTTAGGAATGGCAAAAACAAAACGGAAATCAACCAAAGGGCAACAACGATACCAAGAGTATATTCAGGCTGATTGGTTTAGCGGAACATTCGCCGATTGGTTAGGAATTAAAGCAAAACGATAAAATAACAAAGGCAACCCCACATCACTAAGGTTGCCTTTGTTGTATTATTAAACCAAATTAAAAGTACTCTGCAATACAAAGTTAGTAATAATTTAAATTGCAAAGTATATGGAAACCGTTAAAATTCAAGAGAAAGGAATACTTCAAAAGAGAATTACCGACCTAGAAAACTACCAAATACAATTAGACAAACTTCGTGAGGTAGAGAAGATAGTTCTAAAGTCAGATTTAAAAGATATAGATACTATTTACAAGGTGTACGATTGGGTAACTCAATTATGCAACGAACGAGAAGAAATAAACAACTTTAGGTATGATACAAAACACTACTTTCTAATTATTGCTGCCTTGCTTTATTCACCTCGAATATTTGCAGGGCAATTTCTTGAAAGGGGTAAAAGAGACGTAATCGCAGATGTCCTAAACTTATCACCTTCTCATATTTCAAATAGTTTGCGTTCTGTTTGCTCGTGGTACAAGTTCTACAAAGACTTTCAATCATCACTTGACTACCTTTATAGTGAGATATTACATAGAATTGATTTATACGGACTGGAATAATGCAAGAAGATAACGAAATAAAACTTACATCAAAACAGGAGAGATTTTGTTATGAGTATTGCATTGATTTTAATGCAACACAAGCAGCTATAAGATCAGGGTATAGCGAGAAGACAGCTTTTACTATAGCATCCGAGAACCTTAGAAAACCTTACATTCTAAATAGAATTAAGGAAATGCAAGACAATCTTGCTCAGACGGCGGGTATATCTGCTTTAAGAGTTATAAAAGAGCATGAGAAGATTGCTTTTTCATCAATAGCTCATTTGCATAATACCTGGATTGAAAGAGTAGAACTCGAATCATTGACAGATGAGCAAAAAGCATGTATCAAAAGTATATCTACTAAAGTCATAAAAAAAAATATAGGTACTTATGATGAGCCTGATATTGTAGATGTTGAATATGTGAAGATTGAACTATACGATAAGCAAAAGAGTCTCGACAGTATTAATAAGATGCTTGGATTTGATGCAGCTACTAAGGTTGAAATGGATGCTAATGTTACAGTTAAACCAATGACAAAAGAACTTGCAAGAAAGATTATAGATGAACTCGGCGATTAACGGAAATACAATGATGCAGGCTTATTGCACTAAAAGTGTATTAAACTCTACAAAATACTTCTTCTTACGTAACAATAAGAAGAAATTCATTGTCGCCGAACATCACGAAAAGATAGCTAAGGCTTTAGACGATGTCATAGATGGAAAGATAACTAAGCTTATAATAAATGTACCCCCTAGATACGGAAAAACGGAACTTGCGGTAAAGAACCTTATAGCTTACGGAATAGCTTTAAACCCACGTTCTAAATTTATACATCTTTCTTTTTCTGATTCTTTGGCTATTGATAATTCCGAAGAGGTAAGAGATATCGTTAAGAGCGAGGCATATCAACAGCTATTCCCATTTGTAAAAGTTTCTAAGTCTTCCGATTCAAAGAAGAAATGGGATACAACTGCTGGCGGTGGAGTATATGCGACATCAACAGGAGGTCAGGTTACAGGGTTCGGAGCCGGGGAGATTGACGAAGAAGACGAAGAAACAAGCGACTTAATTAAAGAACTTTGCCAAGAACTTGATACTATGCATGTTTATGAAACTGAAAAGTTCGCAGGGGCAATAATAATTGACGACCCGCTAAAGCCTGAAGATGCACTTTCTGATCTAGTAAGGGAGCGAGTAAATAAACGTTTCGAAAATACTATAAGAAGCCGTGTAAATAGCAGAAATACCCCTATAATTATCATCATGCAAAGACTGCATGAACATGATTTATGCGGGTATCTTATAGAGCAAGAGCCGGACGAGTGGACGGTGTTGTCTTTGCCTGCTATCCACATAGACGAGAACGGAAATGAAAAACCATTATGGGAGCATAAGCATACTATCGAAGAATTAAGAAAGATAGAACGTAATGATCCTTATGTATTCGACACACAGTATATGCAAAATCCTACTCCTATAGAGGGGTTGATGTATAGAGAATTTAGAACGTATGATGTAATTCCTTATTCAGCTAATGTTAAGAAAAAAAATTACACTGATACAGCAGATACAGGATCGGATTATCTATGTTCTATATGTTATGACGAATTACCCCAAGGTAACTATATTACTGATATTCTCTACACGAAAAAGGCAATGGAATATACAGAGCCTAAGACTGCCGAGATGCTTGCTAAAAATCAAACAAAAGAAGCGGTAATTGAAAGCAATAACGGAGGGCGTGGATTTGCAAGAAATGTAGAAAAGCAGCTTCGTGAAATGGGTAATACTTCTGTATGGGTAAGATGGTTTTTCCAAGGGGATAAAAAACAAGTGCGAATATTCACAAAATCTGCTGATGTCAATAACATGACATTTTTCCCTACGGATTGGGAAAGGAGATGGCCTGAATTTGCAAGAGACATAAAGTCATACAGAAAAGAAGGTGACAATAAACATGACGATGCTCCTGATGCATTGACTGGAACTGTTGAGTTTAGGACGGCTATTATTCCTATGGATATAGACAAAGACGATTTAGGTATTTGGTAAAAACAACAATATGAACATTGCTAGCAACATAATAAATTATCTACAAAACGCAATCAAGAACGGATTGGGAGTAGAAAGAGACTTATATCAGTTGATACAGGACAGGGATATAAGCCGTGTTCAATCATTGCTTCAAGATAGGGATATTGAAGTAGCAGAAGCATTGAAAGAGTACGATCCAAGCCAACACGATGTGATGTTTCGCCGTGATAAACCACGCAAAGGGAAAGAGCCGTACAAAGTACAGAAGTTGCCTAGATCATGGCAAAGATACATCAATGAGATTGCTTTATTCTTTCTTCTTGCTAAACCTATCGTATGGAGAAGTCTAAACGATGCCGAAATAGTAGAAGAAAACGGACAAAAGAAGCAAAAGCCTGATGAAGCGTTCGAGGCATTCAAGGAGTTTATTAAAGAGACACGATTCAATACTACTATGCGCCAAGCTAAACGAAAAGCGGGTGCAGAGACAGAGAGTGCAAAGATATACCACATATACCAAGACAACGGCAAGCCTAAAGTTAAGGTTATGGTTATATCAAAATCGGAAGGTTTTACATTACGCCCGTTGTTCGACCAGTATAAGAATATGATTGCTTTTGGATATGGGTATTTTCTGAAAGAAGGTAGTTCTACCGTTGAGCATTTCGATATACTTACCGATAACATGATATATCGCTGCAAGAAAGATAAGATAGGATGGAATGTGGAAGCTGTTACTAATCCTACAGGTAAAATAAATGTAATCTACTATAAGCAGTCTAAAGAATGGGAAGGCGCAGAGCAAAGAATTGCTCGTGATGAGTGGGTCGATAGCAAAACAGGAGATGTTAATGAATATTTTGCAGATCCAATTGCAGCAGCAACAGCAGATGTGTTACAATCTTTAGCAGACCCCGAATCATTTAGTAAAGTTATCCAGTTGCAAGGGAAAGATAGTAAGTTTGAGTATGTTGCCCCTCCTACAGCTACCGAAATGAAGGACGGAGAAAAGAAAGTTCTTCGTGAATCTATCCATCAAGATACGTTTACGCCTGATTTTTCATTTGAGGCGATGATAGGGCGTGGCGATCTTTCAGGTGATGCAATAAAACGGGCCATGATATTAGGGTACATCAAGCGTGACAACCGACTTGAGATATATGATGAGCTTGTAGACAGGGAAAAGAACCTGATACTTGCTATTATGATGAATGTTACACACATTCAATTACGTGACAAATTATCTCAATTAAATATAGAGCATGACTTCTCTGAGCCTTTCGATGAAGATAAACACGCTGAATGGAATGCAATAGGGAAAGCTTATCAAGACGGTATAATATCGCTTGAAACAGCCGTTACCCTAATGGGTGTAAGTGATCCTATTTCAGAAATAAGTAGAATAGAGGCTGAAAAGAACGCTAATAGAGAAGAAGCATTTATGCCTATAGGAGTATAACTAAAATTAAATAACCAATGAAAGCAATCCTAAACTTTCTACGCTCTATATATCACAGAGAGAATAGACCAACGAGAAGATATAAAAGTGGTAAAAGAAAAACAATATAACTATGGAACTTACAGATTTGCAATTTGCAGTACAGCAACAAAACAAGATAAATGAACTTCAGGAAGGCATATCTAACATATGTATTGCAATACATAAGCCTGAGAATGCATTCGCTAAGACAGGTAACGAAGAAATAGGATTCATTCTTGAAGCTATTATAAGTATGAAGAAGGAACTTAAGGAGTTAAGAGAGTTTAGAGATAATATAAAAGGATTAACTGTTAAGGAATGAACAAATACGACTCCCAATATCGCCAAACCCAAATAAAAATACTAAAAGACCTAGAAAATATCTATGGTGATTTAGTAGATGAGCTATTGGGGGTTGCTTCTTTTCTTAGTATTTCGGATAAAGAGTATTTCTTATTCAAGAATTATCCTTCAATCAAGAACAAAGCAGACGATTTAATCAATAAGCTAAAGTTATCACTCAATATTTACATAAATAGTAAGATCACGGACGTATGGGGGCTGTCAAATCAAAAGAATGATGCTTTAGTAGACCAACTATTCAATAATAAAAATAAAGTCGCTCCAAAGGCTTTAAAATCGCATAATCTAAAAGAGCTGGAAGCATTCAAGCAAAGCAAGATCAAAGGTCTTACTCTTTCTGATCGTGTTTGGAGTTCAAATGCTAACTTAAGAAGCGAACTTGAATCGGCTATATCCGCAGCAATAGAAAAAGGGCAAAGCGCAAAATCACTCGCAACAAACATAAAGAAGTATCTCAACAAACCCGATATGCGTTTTCGAAAAGTTCGGGATAAGTTCGGTAATTTGGCACCATCTAAGAACGCATTGCAATATTCACCGGGACAAGGAGTCTACAGAAGTTCTTATCAAAACGCTTTAAGATTGGCAAGAAATGAGATTAACAGAGCTTACAGAGAAGCGGAATACTTAAGATTTCAGCAAAACCCGGTAGTAATAGGTTATCGTATTCAAAATTCGAACAGGGTGTCAACTGTATGCCCTATATGTAGTGCTATGAATGGTCTTGTATTCCCTAAGACATTTAAATTTATTGGTTTCCATGTGCAATGCATGTGTGTAACTATACCTATACTTGCAACCGATGAAGAGTTTGACAGGATTTTAGAAGATGAGAATTATGTACCTAAACAACCAGAGATGCCGGTAATAGAATCATAATTTTATGTCTAATTCGATATCGTTTAATGCAAAATATAAGTTTTGGAGCTGATGAACCGAACTTACTTCTTTGCTGAATATAGTATCATCATCGCAATACAATACAAATAAGACTGTATTCGTCTTTTCATATTTATCAGTGTGTATTCTCATATTTCCCATACTATACACATTTGCATAAACAGCAACCTCTTTAAACCCACATTTCAGCAATATATCTCTAGTCAAGGGAATTGGAGAAAGATAGTAAGTACTCAAATCCTCTAACAGCTCAAATGTTTTCGCACTTATTTGAGTTATCTCATTGTCGGGATCATAAGCGTAATTCCATATCCTTAGCTCATTAGGCTGTATCATAACTCAATCTCCTTTATCCCTAACTTATCCTCCAATTCCCTCTTATGTGTGCCCCAAGTTTCATCTTTAAGCGGAACCATCAAAAGGGTATTCTTTGTACACAACCCTACCAAATAATCACAAGCAAGGGAAGCAATAGCACGACCTTGCACCGTTTTGAGATTTGAAGCATCTACCTTGTTAAAATCTGTTTCTTTTGATTCTAAGATTTCAAGAGCTTTCAAATAGCCTTCTTTCACGGCTGCATTTACATGTTTATTGATAGGTTTATACTCCAATCTCTCTTCAATGAATGAGATTGTTTCCTGTATCTGTTCATCGGTTGGCTTTTCTCCCTGCATATTCAGTAGTTTAGCCGTTTTTTGAAATTGTTCTAATTCGGTCATTGTTTACTTGTTAATTTATTGTATTCTAATTCTAAGGCATTACAAAGGGTTTCAAAGTCTATTGAATCATCTCCTTTCAGTTTTGCTTCTATTTGATGGATATCATTATTTAAGTAACTTTTCAAAGCTCCAACTACAGGAATTCCATTGTTTATGAGCTGTCTAAATTCAGGTATCGTTAGATATCCCTTCTCTTTCACGAGTTGGAAAGCTAAAGCAATATCCTTTTCATCTGAATGTAAGATAGAATACCATTGCTTTGCTATTTCTTCGGGTGTATTCATTTCTCCTTAAAAAGTTTAATTAAATCGGTTTCAGTTATTCGTTTAGTTTCTCCCTTGAATTCGAGAAGAATAGATATTTCTTTCTTTTCTTCAAAAAGCTCAGGAATAGTTACATCTAAAGCATCCGCTATGCGTTGGAGCGTTTCAACTGTTGTATTGCTGCCATTGATAATTCGGCTAAGTGCCGGTGGGAGAATCCCCATTCTTTTAGCAACATCTGCAATTGTTATGCCTTTCTCTTTTGCTATCTCTTTTACTCTTAACATATATGTTACTCCTATTTCTTTTTGCAAAGATATTCATTGTTTGTGTTTGTATGCAATAAAAATAAATAAAATAACCCTGTATGTTATTATTTAATATTATTTAACAAAATAGCTATTGCATAATAAATAACAAATATGTTACTTTGTTGATATAAAAATAACACATCAAGTTAATAATATAAATAATAAAAGATATGAAAGCAACAGATTCGACAAATTGGACTTATGGTATTTTTTCTAATTATATAGAAGTAGAGAGGTTTATATACGGATATCTATATGATGCGGGTTTACAGTTTGGGAAACCTGAACTTCTCGAAGATGGACGATATAAGCTTGAATATGAAGATGCCTAGTCTTAAGAAAATAATTAATATTCAAATACACACGACAATGAAAACAAAAGAAGTATTAAGATCAGTTATGCAATTAGCGTGGCAGTTCGTGAAAAGAAATGGCTTTTCAATGAGTGAAGCTCTTCATGTTGCATGGCAGAATATAAAGCTAAAATTAGCGATGAAAAGCAAGATCGTGAAGTTCTACTATCGCAAAGTCGATAATACGCTTAGAGAGGCTTACGGCTCGTTGTCTGAAAAGATAGTACCTGAAACAAAAGGTTCTGATAAAAAACCTAATGATACGCTATTTACTTACTTCGACACCGAAAAATCAGAATGGCGTTCATTCAAAAAAGCAAATTTAGTATCAATCGCATAAAATATAGAATCATGTCTTACGAAATAATCAATATCAATACGAAACAAGTAGTTCATACAGCAAACTCATTAAACGAGTGTCGCAAATGGGCAAGATTGAACAATAAGCATTCGCCCGACTTTTACGCTCGTCGAATGAAAGTGCAAGAAACCTATGAAAACACCACGTGTATAGATATGAGTGATATAAGTAATATGTAAAGCTATGACCCTACTCGACCTACTTCAAAACAAACCTACCCTTTACGGCTCTATCATGGTAAAGGGTAGTCAAAAAATAGGTTCTTTCAGACCTAAATACAATAAGTACACGAATACAATTCAGTATGCTTATTACACTGAAAAAGGCAATAAAGGTCAAGGCGGTTTTAGCCTCAATACGGGCTATCACCTGTTAAATAGAGGTCAATTATCATTGAATCCCGAAAAGGGCAAAAGAGAAAATTATGTGTAAAAATAAAAATATAGAATTATGCCAACAAAAGAACAACAAACAGTAGACAGCTTATTGAAAGCTATTCAAGATTTAAGAACCGAAAATGCAAAGTTCAGAGAAGATGCTAAAAATCAAATTGAAGCTATAAACGTCAAGGTGGACAAAAAACATACGCCAATCCATCTTGAAAATGACATATTAGGCGTAGTGCAATCTTCAATAACCGAAAGTATCAAGTCCGTACTAACAGGCTATAATAGTCCTTTAAATAAACTTATCACATCGGTTGTAGATGAAAATTCAACCGAGCTAAGAAGTATTATATCTGATAGCTTCACGACTGTTATAAGACTCGGAGATTTCAAAGCATCAATCATTGACGCATTCTCTCACAAAGTATCAAGAGCGATAATTTCTAATAATGATGGGCTATTTGACAAGGTTTCTAACGAGCTAAAACAAGATGCTATATTTAAATCCAAGATGTCTATTGCTGTCGCCAATGTAGTGGAAGAATGTTTGACTCAAAGAAAGTAACACAACTATCAGTATTTTTTATAACGAATATGTAAAAGAGTGAGATCATGCAGATATCAGGATGTATAATACAGAGAAGAAATATAGACCAAAATACAAAGTCTGATTTCTATGCTACCTACAAGGGTAAGCAAATAATAGTTTCTTCTAATCATGGGCTGGGCGAGCCTAAGCAATATTGGCTAACCCGATTCAATATTGAGGTCATAGACGTAAAGACTGGACTTCGAGATGTTGATACTTACGAAGATTGCCACGATATAAGGGATGCTATCCGTCATGCTTTAATAGGAGCGTGCTTAATTAAACCATAATAAAAAATGAAAAAGAAAAGCAATCGTGTAATTCTTAATAGGATAAAGAAAGGCAAATTTTGCTGTCCTGTTTGCGGTGATTATAGGATGAGAATATACGACCATCAAGTAGGTTATCCTGAAATATGGGTTGATTGGAATTGTAAAAATTGCGGTCAATGGGTTGGAGGTGCTGATAATTCGCTCCCTGTCCACATTACAGAATCCATGCGAGATGTTCGGTCTATGAAAGATATTCGTAGAATGTTAGAGATTCTAGTTTAAATAACCTCTTATTAACAATAAAAGCAAAGACAATGAAAACAGCAAAGGAAATATTGAATCATCATTACTCATTCGTTGATGATTTATCTGAGGTAGAATACAATGATCTGCTTAGTGCGATATCGTTCGCTCAAGACAATGCATATAATCAAGCGTTACTCGATGCTTCTGAGAATGTAGAATGTGAAACAGATACACGAGGAAATTATACTATAAATGTAGATAAGCAATCTATACTAAATCTCCGAAAATGAAAACCTATCAAGTCAGAATAGTTATAGTAATGACTATTTTCTTTGTAATTGCAGGATCTATCGGTATGTGTTCGAAAGAGATGGCATTGTTAGCAATTATAGTTCAACTCCTATGCTCCATATTGTTGTTGCTTGCTAGGATATACGATAAGATCGAATCCGATAAAGATATAAAACCAAAGAGTAAATTATGAAAAGCATTATTGAAGTTTTCCGAATGGAAGAAGTAAGCAAAGAAACACGAGTTAAAATAATTATAAAGCTCGGGCATGCTATAAATTATCAATATGGCGCAAATATAACTGAGGGTATTGTATTTGAGCTTGTTTCTATATTAGATCCAGAGAACCCTATTTTAAAAGATGAACGTTATTCAAAAGCGAAATAATCATGCTAATAGTAAAAGAAGATAAAAGCAGACACCCAGACAGAGGACAAATCTTTGTCGAGCTTACCGATTATCGAGACGTAAGAAACATAGTAGACTGTAATAGGCTCGGTTATTGGTGCGACAAAGGACACCTAAGACACTTTTTACTCGAATTAAGCCGAGTGTTCACAAAAGAAGAATTGAACGAAATTTTAAAGAATAGGATATGAGAGATATAATGTTTAGAGGTAAGCGACCCAATGGTAAATGGAAGATTAGCAAAAATATTGAACAAAGGTTAGATTCGAGGATAATACTTGGTGGATACTTGGTTATCCCCGAAACAGTCGGACAATATTGGAGAACGGTAAATGAAATAGATATATATGACGGCGATATTTTCACCATTAATGGGAAATATCCTAAAGTTGTTAAATATGATGAAGCCCATGCTTGTTTCTGCATCGGGAATATAGAACAGATACAATTTCAAGACACATTCGATATATGGCAAACACCCGACTCTAAATGGTGGGAGGAAAGAGCCTTGATGATAGAGATTATTGGCAACATCCACGACAACCCCGAATTACTAACTAATACTTAAACATATGGCATATCAAAATTACAGACCAGATTATGAATACCTATGGAGTTTAGGGTTTATTGAAACCGACAACGGCGAGAATCACCCTTACGACAGATGGAATGAACTCAAATTGAACGATGAAGCAATATTGCATATGGATTGCTTCTGGGATTTCAAGTTAGAACCCTTTGAAGGATATAATCATATACCTATCCTATTTTCAGACAATAGCGATTTAGAAGAATTTATCAAAATGTTTAAAAGCAAATAAAACAACAATTCCCACTTCAAAGGCACTCTAACTAAGGGTGTCTTTTTCTTTTTATGACTACTCGCAAACTAAACACAAATTGTTTATTCACAGACTTTAATTTCCTTCCTATCTGCTTCGTTCCTAAGTAATTTTATACTACAAAGATTACGAACGAAAATAAATAAAAATGAAAGAAAAACTATTAGCACTACTGACAGCCAAATTTTCAGGCGTGCGAAGAGATGGGTTAACACACTTGGCGGGCTCTCTTGCTTTACAAGTGGCAACCGAAGAAGAAGCTCAGGCACTCGTTGATAAATTAGATCAAACAAAAGTTACTGACTTCGTAAAAGAGTGGCGTTCTGGCGTAGACACTGAAATTACTACTGCATCCAAAACAGCAGAGGACAAACTTAAAGAAAAGTATGACTTCGTTGAAAAGAAAGCAGGCGGAAATCAGGGTAAAACAGATACTCCAAAGCCCGATGATTTAGATGCAAAACTTGAAGCTTATTTCGGGGCTAAAGTAAAACCTATTCAAGATGAATTGGACGCTTACAAAGCTAAAGAAGCAAAAACGACAAGGCAGGCTCAAATTATCGGCAAAGCAAAAGAACTCGGTATACCTGAATGGAGAATCAATGAAGGCTTTATTATTGCTGATGATGCAGACGAAGCATCTATTAATACAACGCTTTCAGGAGTCAAACAGAACATTGTAACCGCAGGTCTGGAGCAAAATAAAGGGTTTGCAATGTCTTCAAGTGAAGCAGAATCGAAAGAGGCTGCTAAAGCGTGGGCATCATCATTACCCGATTAAAAACGAATAAAAATTTAAAGAAATGGCAATCGAATTTAAAAGAGACAAATTCAAAGGACATTTTCCTCCTTTTTGGAGAGGTGAATGCAAAGTTTTGCCGGGCGATTTCAAGCTAAAACAAACATTCCCGGAAGGGACAGTTATAGAGCAGGGAACACCTCTTGTTCTTGATTATGACAATATGGAATGCTCTGTTGTGAAAGTCGCTAAGGTATTGGCAGGAGGAACAACAACAAAACCTCGTGTGACAAAAGGTACGCTCTTTCAAGCCTCGGATAAAGTCTTGAAAATTGGCGGTGCAGCAGGTGTTGTGTCAAGTATTGATACTTCAAATGATGATTATGACGAAATCACATTATCTGCCGCTCTTACAGGATTGACTGCCGGAGATTTCCTTGTGGAATCTGACGGAGAAGCTACACCAGCCGCTAAGTTTGACGGACACGACTCAGTCGTAGAAACTACTTATAAATATTCTGCTAAAGGGTTTCAAACCATATCAGTAGGTTATGAGGTAGTGATACTAAAAGATGTCGCTTATCCTATTCCAAGCGATTGGTTAACCGGATTCTCTTTGAAGAAGAATCCAAGTATCAAATATGTAAAACAGTAAGGAGGTAATATATGAGTAAATTAATTTACAGTTCAATGTTTGGCGAACTGACAAAACAAGTTCAGATTCGTTTTGATGCAGCCTCCGAATTGCGTAAAAAGTTATTTGATAATGCAATTTACGAGCAATATCTCGATTGGGATGATCCAACTGTAAGGTTGACCTTCGAGGAACTTATCGGATCATATAATCTTAGTATTGCTGCTGCGACCTTAGATAGCAAGGGTAAAGAGCCTATCATGGGTACAGAAGGATTTGAGATGTTGAAAGAAAAAGTACTAACCCATCAAATGACATACCCAATGCCAATTGAGGATTATAGAGCTATTCTTGAACTTCTCGACTCTCGTGCAATCTCTGACGAAGAAAAGAAACGCCGATTGGTTAATACCATCTGGGGTAATACCGAAAAGGTGGTTAATTCCGTAAAAGCAAAATTAGATATCATATTCTTGGGTGCTTTGTCCAATGAAGGTGTATTCACTTTCAACAATACAAACAACCCTGAAGGCGGTGTTCGCGGTACTATCAACTATCAGATGCCGGATGCTAACAAAGCCACAGCAAAAACAGCATGGACATCAGCCAATATTGATACTGTCGATTGTTGGGAGGATTTACAAGCTGTTGTTGACGCTGCACATGATAAAGTTACCTTGTCGAAAATTCTTATCTCGCAAAGCAAACTTTCTTACATGTTGAGAAACAAGGCTATGAAGCAAGTGATATTCGGAACAGACAAAAAGAACTCTCCTTTGTTGTTAGCCAACCTGAACGCTTTCATGTTAGAAAACGAAATGCCGACTTTCTCTATTATCCGTAGAGTGACACGCATTCAGAATAACGGTAAGATTGCGGAGTATAAGCCTTGGAACGAGAATAACCTTGTATTCATCCCGGATGGAAAACTTGGAGTTATTAAGAATGCTTATGCTGACAATGAGCTAAGACCTGAACCGGGTGTTACTTATTCCAACTATGGTCGTATTCGTGTATCTCAATGGGGTAAGGGCGAAACAGATGGATCGAACGGTGTTGAGTTCGTGAAAGCTCAATCGCTATCTCTTCCTGTGATTACTGAAATCAACGGTATTTACTCGCTAAAAACTGAGTAATGAAAGTAAGGGTATTAAGTGGGTTCACTGACAAATACGACTTTTCGAAGGAGTATAAACCGGGAGACGTTATTGATATTTCTGAAAAATCAAGAATAGACGATCTGCTGTCTAGGGGATTGATTGAAATTGAGGTTAAGAAAGAAGTCAAAGACGAAAAGCCGGAGGTTAAAAAAGAACCTAAGAAAGCATCCAAATGACAGTAAAGGATTACATAACAAGCAAGTTCCAGACCTTCGGCATTGAATTGTCGGAGGCTGACTTGGCTGATATATCAATGACAGTCTCATTGACTGACGAGTTTACGCAAGACAATAAGAATGATGTATATCTAGCCTTAGTTGGCAGTGTTATACCTCAATTATTATTGCGTCCTAAATCCATTTCTGAAAGTGGGTTCTCGATCTCGTATGACAATGACGCTCTATTGAAGTATTACGCTTGGTTATGTAATGAACTTGGCATTGAGGATACTCTAAACGATATTTCAAAGATTAGTGACGCTTCTGATATCTGGTAATTATGTATTTCAAACCTCATAAACTGTATTTAATCAAAGAAGGAACATCCTATCAGGATGATGATGGAAACTGGCACACCTCAGAACCTACAACCGAATATTTATGTGATTGTTTTTTGCATGATATTTCGATAAAGGAACAAATAGGATTAGCCGGAGTAGGTATAAACGCCACAAAGAAAGTCAACCTAGATAGGAATGATACTTTAAAACTGAAAGATACTGTAGAAGTCAGGGAGAAATCAGACGACAGTGTGAGAGGTACTGGAACGATTGAGGATATCAAGCATACTAGCGGTATGGGTAATAATTATACGCAGATTTATATATGATAGCATCCAACGACATAAAGACTATCCTATTCAAAAAGGTTAAAGAAGATCCTGTTTTAGGTGCATTTCCTGAAATAGTCAAGGATAAGCATAAAGCCGTTACTGAACAAACCGTAAAAGAAAGGATAGTGATAATCGTAAATGCTACAGATAATAGTGATTGGCAGGGAACATATGCAAGAATATGCGTTTACGTGCCTAAAATTAAAACAGGCGGTGAGTATTTCCCTAATACGGCTAGATTAACAGAACTTGAAAGGGTATGTACCCAGTTATTCTATAAAAGAATATTCACGTCACTAGGCACAGATACTATTTATTACAGACTAGAAGACATTGTACAAGAAGATGATACCGAAACATGGAGCGACTTCTTAAACGTAAGATTAAAAGTAACAAATTCAAATTTTAAATTATAAAGATTATGGCAGAAACAAGTGCAATAGGTGTAAAAGCTATTTATTACGGCCTTAAATTATCGGCTGTGACTACACCATATGAGAATGGAGATCCCTCCACTGGGTTGTCGGCTGTCGAACTTAAGACATTTTTGGCGGCAGCGACCACAAAACAGGTAAAAAATGTGCATGAAGATAACTGGAACTACGAAAAAACACTAGCTTCAAAGACGTATTACACCAATAAGCTAAACAAAAAGGCTTATCGAGGTTCAGTGGATGATCCGGGAGAATCAAAAATTACATTCTCGATCGGTAAGTACGATTTTGAAACAAAAGCTGCTTTCGAAGGCGGGGGAGCAAATGCCACTAAGTATTCAGCTCCTTCTGAATATGCACTAAAAGAATACACCCTCGTAGCTTTGACCGAGGATAATGTTTATATCGTTTACCCGAAAGCGGATATTATAGCCGGAGGCGTAACAACTGATGATGCAGTAGCAATCTCTGTTGAAGCAACAGCCCTAGATCCTGATATCGCTATCGAGTCCGAAGCATGGATTTATAAATCTGCTGTTGATGCAGCCGTTATAGGGTAAGAAAATAATTATGTATAACCAAAAGGGCAGGCGGTGTTTACTGCTTGCCCTTTTTCGATAAAAAGTATATGAACGAAGGAGCACAATTAGTATCAGAAGCATTGCTCGGATTAGACGTAAAAACGATCATTCTAGCAGGAAAGGGATATTCCGTTAAGCCCCCTACAATAAAGAATATGTGTCTAGGACTTAATGAGTGGGCTAAGATAGATTTAAACCTGAAAGACCAAACAAACTTATCATTAGTAACTCAGATACCCGAAATATCGAAACATCAGCTAAAAGGTATAAGCCTGTTTATTGAAAGCGATATCAAATTAGCGGATAAGATATATAATGAATGGATAAATAACGATCCGAGCATCTCACAGGATGAAATAGATATTGCGGTAGACACCATACTAGGCTTAATAGACAAAGAAAAGGTTTTTCGAAATGCGCAATTGTGCTTGAGCGCAGCAAAAATAATAGCAAAACCCAAATAATAGGGGGCGATACAATGTTCGGTCAGATATCCTCATTTATGGATAGTTTGCACCTATCATATAAAGAAGTATTCGAAATAATACCGTATCGAAACTTAGTAATGATGCAAGCTGATAAACAGCGAGAAGCAACAGGGGATATAATAAGAAAAACAAGCAGTGAAGAACTATTCGGTAACAATATAAAGGGATGATAGATTTTAAAATAACGGGTCTAGACTCTTTCATTAAGGACATAGAGAAAGAGGCATCAGGAATCAGGAGGAAAGCTATATTAAAACTATCTCGTATCGGTGAGATGTACGTAGCTGAATCTAGATCTAAAGGTAGTTATCAAGATCAGACAGGAAACTTACGTAATGCAAATTCATATGCAGTCTATGAGGACGGAATTCCGATATTTGAGAATTTCGGAAGACCTGAGACGCAGGCTTTTTTTGACTCGAAAAAAAATGGTGTAGGGTTAGAGCTGATTGTAGGCAATGGCATGGAATACGCATCATTTGTCGAGGGTAAAAACTTTGATGTTTGTTCATCTGGATTTTTAAAAGTAGAAAGTGAAGTTAGAAAATTAATGAAATAAAGATATGGCAGGGATGAATTTAAAAGTGACGGTAGATGATAAAAATCTCGATTCACTAATAGCAAAACTACAGCAATTAAAGAAAGAAAAAGATTCTTTGTCTTCGCAACTGATAGGAACAAATCAAGTTCTTGATCCTAAATTATTTGCTGCATTAAGTACACAATTACAAAGAGTAACAAAAGACTTCGACGCACTTGCTACAAAGATATCAAAATATGTATCTGAACAAGAAGCCGCAAAAAAAGCAACACAAGACACATCGTCCGGAATGGGCGATATGCAAAAGCTGTTGATGAAAATAGGGGGCACGACTGCAATTATAGGTCTTGGCAAACAGATAATGGATGTTAGAAATCAATTTCAACAATTAGAAATTGCTTTCGGAACTATGCTAAAGAGCCAAGAAAAAGCAGCAATATTGATGAAGGATCTCACTAAGTTTGCTGCTGAAACTCCATTCGGCTTACAATCTGCTGCATCCGGCGCAAAACAACTTCTTGCTTATGGTTCAACTTCTGACACCGTAATTAGAGAACTTACTATGCTCGGAGATGTGGCAGCCGGAACAGGTCAGCAAATCGGCGATCTTGTTTATCTATATGGAACATTAAGAACTCAAGGGCGTGCTTATTTGATGGATATTAGGCAGTTTGCCGGGCGTGGTATTCCGATTTATGACGAACTCGCAAAAGTCCTAAATACTTCGAAGGATAAAGTAAATGAATTTGTTTCTGCCGGAAAGGTAGGATTCAAAGAAGTTGAGCAGGCATTTAAAAACATGACTGCTCAAGGTGGATTGTACGGCGGTTTGATGGAGGCTCAATCTAAATCTATAGGAGGTAGATTAGAAGCATTAAAAGATAATATAGATTCTATATTTAATCAGATAGGTAAAGATAGTGAAGGATTCATCTATAAATCTATTGATGGAATAAATACTTTGGTCGAAAACTACGAAACAGTAGGAAAGGTTCTGTTAGAACTTGTAGCTATATATGGGGCTTATAGAGCTGCATTAATAATAACAGTTGCTTTACAAAATGTTAGCAACATACGTGCTTATGCTGCGGCTTTCATAGAAACAGCTAGAAGTCTAGGCATTGCTACAGCTGCTCAGACCGCGTTTAATACAAGCATAAAAGCTAATCCTTATGCTTTAGCTGCTGCTGCAGTAGTTGCCTTGGGATATGGTGTTTATAAATTAGCTACTTATCAAACACAAGCTGAAGAGGCTCAAAATAGACTAAATAATGCTTTTAAGGAATCCGAGAAAGGTGTCATTAGCGAGACTAGGGAACTTTCAGTATTAAAAGGTGAACTTTCTGCTGCTAAAAAAGGTACAGAAGAATACAAAAAGATAAAAGACCAAATAGTAAGCAAATACGGTCAATATTATGCAGGACTAGATGGTGAAATAGAGCGTGTCGGACTTTTGGACTCAACGTATAAGAGGTTAACCGATAGCATAATGAAGTCTTTCGGAGCAAGACAATATGACAAATTTATAAAAGATGAGTTTGACAACTTAGATACTGTTCTTAACGAGAATCTGAGTAAAATTCAGGAACGAATATACGATAAATTTGACGATAAAGAAGCAGCGGCAAAATATTTTGCCAACATAAGGAATGCACTAATAGAAGGGCGTGAACTAAGTAAAAGTTCCATCTCTGTATTAGATTACATACAAGATAAAGGAACCCTTAAGGCAGATTCCAGAGTCGATTCGTATGTAAAGAATATTCGAGAAGCTCAAAAAATAACTGAGGAGATAGATATAAAGGCCAGAGAAAGATTTGGTATTGATGATAAAGATGAAACAACAAGTTCAAAAGAAGCTACTAAATCAATTAAGTCCCTGTCAGTTCAAACAGAAGAAGCTAGAAAGAAAGTCACTGACTTAAAAAAAGAATTAGCAGATCTTCAATCAGGTAAGGTTATTAAAGATAGCGAATCAATAAAACAGCAACTTGAATATGAGCAGAAGTTGTTAGATATTGAGCAAGACAGTTTTGATAAGCGATATAGGCAAAATCAGCTTAACATGGCTAAAGAACTCGTATCTATCGAAGAGTTCCGCCAAAAGATGATAAAGGATCAGCAGGAAGCGGCTAAAAGCATATACATCAAGAATAATGGTAATGACAAAGGATTCAACTTTGCCACATTTGATAAAACGCTTTTACCTCAGGGGTTGAGTGATTCTGATATACAGACTCAAATTAAGAGAAGAACAGACGCATCTGTTGCTGCGTGGAAAAAAGGGAACGAAGATTTAGCAAAAGAACAAAAAGCATTTGCCGATCAAGAAAGATTGACATTTGCATCTGAATTAGACCAACAAATATACACTATCAGTAGCCATTATAAAGAACGTAGGGATTTAGCCAAAGGAAACACAGATTTAGTAAAACAAATAAACGACAACGAGAACAAAGAGATAATTGCGGCACGTTTGCAATCTCATCAACGTCAGTTAGAAGCCGATGCAGACTATAATCAAAAACATCAGCAACTAATAGAAGATCGATTTGTTTTTGAATCAGACAAGCAAAAAGCATCTTTAGAGCAACAGATAAAAGATCAGAAAAAGATATTTAACGATCTTGAAAAACAAGTTCTGAATGATCCGAATAACAATGAATTAGCAAATCAGCTAAGAGACGCATTTATTAGATTAAGATTGCTAAATAAGGAGCTAGAAAAAACACCTGCGCAAAAACTTGGTGAAATAGCAAGTGTTTTCAATCAAATATCTAGTGGATTATCTGATATTACAGGTGTAGATTTTAGCATGATAGGTAATTCACTTTCGGGTATCGCTTCCTTCGCAAGCAAAGACTATTTAGGGGCTGCAACAGCTGGTTTTAGTATTATATCCGGATTTGTATCAGGTATCATCTCAAAGAAAGAACAAGAAGCCGCTATTCAAAGAGAAATAAACAAACTTCAACAGCAGTATAATATCGATTTAAGACAGCAGAACTACGATTTAATATCATCAATAGATTATGCACGTGCATTTCGCGATAACCTAGAGGCTTTACAATGGCTCGTAGAAAAAGGTTTCATATCCAATGTAGACTACTCTACATGGGAAGCCCTGAACTCTCAGGCGCAGGAAGCTAATAAAAACATACTTGCGGCTCAGCAAAATTACGATAAAGTTAAGGCTAGCGCAGAAGTTGCGCTTAATGAAGCGTACAGACTTAGGGATAAACCTGTATGGAAGAAATATAAAGATATCGCAGAAGATTGGAAAAACGGGTTAATTTCTACGGAGGAAGCCCAGCGCCGTCTTGCGGCAACGGGAGTAAAAGGAGCTTCGGAGCATGCGGACGCTATAGCAAGAGCTGAGGAAGAAACTCAAAAATGGAAAGATCAGATTGCAGAATTGAGTCAACAAATGGACGAGTTTGCTACTGGTACATCATTTGATAGTTTCCTTTCTGATGCAGCGAATGCCATTGATGATTTTAGAGGAGATATATCTAGTCTTGCTGATTTTACAGAAGAAAAGCTTACTAACGCAATTCTGTCATCTTTTAAATATCAAATACTTTCCAATGCGTTGAAGCCAATGTATAATGAATTGGCAGATATGTTTCTTAGCGGAAATTATGATTCAAGTGCAGCCAACGACTGGAAACAGCGCCTAACAGATCTTCTCCAAACAAATAGCAACGAACTTGATAAAATATTTGAGGCTTTTGGGGTTGACCCAAACACCGAAGGTTCTTCTCAAAAAGCATCATCCGGCTATTCAGTATCTATGTCTCAAGACACAGGTGATAAGCTTGTAGGAATAGCAACAGGATCACAAATGCGGCTAATATCCATTGATGAAAAAGTAGGACATATCGCCCAATGGAATCAGCCTGTAAGCGAGAAGTTTAATTTTGACACTATAGCTATGCCTTTAGGAGTACTTAGTCAATCATCACTAAGAATTGAACGCATGATAGAAGAAAACAGGAATATAGCTATACAGATGTTCTATTTAGTTCGAGATATTAAAGGGGACACGGCTAATTTATCCGGAATAAAAGACGGTATTGATTCAATGAATAATAAACTTGATAATATTTAATTATGATTTCACTAGGTAAAGATTTAACAATATATAATGCATGGGGAGAACCTAAGATGCGCTTAGACCTTCCAAATGATTTTAAACAGAGTAATGAACTGATGTCAGAGCATTATGTTCAGTTCTCATTTCCGCTAACTATAAGATATAATTTCGTCCGTGCCGACTATATCGACTATGGCGGAATAAGGTATGCTATCCGCACCGACTGTCAACCCACAGAGAACGGATTGCAAAATTACAAGTACGAACCGAAATTTGAGGCTCCTGAAATGTTCTGGCAGGACTTTATTTGCTTTTATATCTATCAGGGATTAAAGGAGGCTGAATGGACGATGATGGAAAAAGCCGAAAACTTCCTGCAAATAGCATGCGATAATATAAACGCTTATACCGGAGAAACGTGGACTATCGGAGTAGTAGAGCCTACCGACATGCAGAACCTTACATTCAGTTCGCAAAATGTATTCGACATGCTTACAGACGTTGCAGAAGCGTTTAATTGCGAGTGGTATGTAGACTATGAGGCTAAAACGATTAATCTAGTATATAGCTACTCAAAAGGCGAACCGATAGAGCTAAGACGCGAAATAGAACTGATCGACATTACACGCTCAAACGAGAACAGTGACGAATATTGCACACGTATGTATGCATTCGGCTCAACACGTAATATCCCTTCAAACTATCGGAGTACCGGAAGCAGTGAGGTTGTGGACGCTATTGTGCAAAAACGTTTAAGGCTTCCAATTTCCAACGGTGACTATATCGACGCTTTCCCGAATATGACAGGGAAGCAGATCATAGAAAAGGTATTTACATTTGATAATATCTATCCACGCCGTACAGGAACGATTACAGCCCTTAGAACGGAAACTACCAAGAATGATGACGGCATAGAAATGACTGTCTTTTACTTCAAAGATTCAGGACTGAACTTTAGTGAAGCTTATAAATTGCCCGGGCTTACTCTTCATTTACAATTCGGAGAGAATAGTTTCTTGTCAGGACGCGATTTCGAGCTTGAGTTTCATGATACAGAAGAGCATGGACAAGAATTTGAAATAATAAATAATCAGGATAACCCCGATTTTATTATTCCGAATGATCTTATGTGTCCTCGTATTGGTGACTTCTATGTATTGTACAACTTCGATATATCACTTGTTGGCGATCAGTATGTCGGAGAAGCCGAACAAGAACTTTTAGAAGAGGCGCAGGCTAAAATGGCAAGCTTGCAGGAAGAAAACGCAACCTATACGTGTAAGGTAAACCCTTTCAGAGTAGCGGCTTATGGCTTGGATATGCATTTAGGGCAAAGTGTAAAACTAAAAAGTTTAATCTTTGACGGTGGAGAAAAGGTATCCCGTATCCGTGGATTTAATAAATACCCTGCAACTTGCAAAGATGAATACTTAGTAGGAGAAAAGCCGAGATACAGCCGTAGAAAAGCATTAGAAGCCAAAGTAGACAGCAACAAGAAAGAGGCTGATGTAAATTACTTAGAGGCTATGAGAGCGTCTAATAATAATACACGAAGCATCAGAGGGATGAACTACTTACGTACAGCTTTGCAGAATGAAACTGTTATTGATAAAGGACTATTACTTACTACCCTTATTCGTTTAGGTGCTGTAATAGGCAGTGAATGGATAGAAAAGGCAGGAATCAACGGTGCAGCCGTTAATCCTGATGATGTTGTAGCTTACTTCGGTGGTTCGCTTGATGATGCGATTGCAGGTTTAGCTTCTATCATATTTAGAATGGATGGTAGCGGACATTTAGCAAAGGGTAATATATCTTGGGATGCAGGAGGGAACCCAACATTTAACGGAGTGGTAACAAGCACGGATGGAGAGGGAAGCAGTTTTGTAATGGATGCAGGCAATAAGGCGATAGATATATATGCCAGAAGTTTTGGTAGTAGTTATCGTATTGGTAGATTAATGTGGGAAGAATCTTCAGACACCGATAATGTTATTTATACACCCAGATTGATTTTGACAGATTTATACAGAAATAAAGTTTCTGGGGTAATTGATATAACAAAAGTTTCAACATGTGAAATAACCCCAAAAGGAATATCCTTTGATAATCTATCTGGGGCGAAAACATTGATAATTCATCATGAGATCCCGAAAAGTTCTAACTTAGCACCAATAGGTACAGTATGGAGCGATAATGGAAGCTTGAAGATAATAGAATGAATACAAACTATTGGGGGTATTGCAATGGATCTGATTTGTCTTTTACTGCAATACCCTTTATCCCACTAAGTAAAACAAATTTATTTAGTTTATTTTCGGAAATAATAAAAGATATGTCAGCCCTTATTGTCCCAAGATAATCACAAAATAGATATATTTCTTTAATGGATGAGTTGGTTATTTTTATCTCATTTGAAATTTCATCTTTCCTAATATCTCCTAAATTTACAATCTTCTTGTATTTTCCATCGACTAAATATCCAATAATAACATTGGGTAAATAAACGTCCGACTTGTTATGAATGGTGAAGCTTGTATAATCTTGCGTTTCCTCGTTGTCATCACTCGAGCAGGCGATGAACAAAGGAAGTATCAGTAGTAGTAAGATATATTTTTTCATAGGTCTATAATTCTAATTGATGTACAAGTAAATAAAATAATGAATACAAAAGTATCCTTTAAATTCAAGATTAAGCTATTTATAGTATAATATTATCCTTTCACGAATTTTAATCGGAATCGAATTTCTGTATTCAATTATGTTTTTCCAATTGCTATTAGAATCATAGACAATGTCATAGTTATAGCAATCGCTTGTCTGAGTGAATAGGATACAATACTTTCTAATTAATCCACTATTGTCATATTCTATAATTTTCTTCTTCTCATTTGTTGTAACAACTTCCTCTACCAGTTTATCGTTTTTGTATTTATACTCAGTTGTAGAGATAATCTCATTGTTGTCGCCATAGAAAACTACTTTTATGATTTTATTCTCTATATCATAATCTTTTGTTACATATGTATTATTGCTATTTACTAGTTTTGTTAGATTATTTCGAATATCATAATAAGATTCAGTCCACACAACTTGACCATCAAAAAAAACTATAGAAGACTTAGTCTCATTTCCAATACTATCATATTCATAGATGTATCTTGACTCTAGGTTTCCGTTTTCACCGTAATTAATCTTTTCAGAAAGAACTCCATTCGTATATTTATACTCATACTTAAAATCAAGCTGACCTTCGTTGTTTATTCGCGTTTCTGAGGCAAGCTTACCCTTTTTATGTTCATATTTAGTCTTCCATAGTAAACTGCCACCTGTGTATTCTGATTTAGCAATCAATGATTTATCACTAGAGTAAGCATATATAATCTTGAATTCTAATATTCCATCAGAGAATATCATTTTTGAAGATTCGTCTATAATTTGAATATTTTGGTTATACTTAAAAGTTGTAAGTCTGTATGGTACTCCGACATTATAAAAAATTGTTTTACTTGTCATATTTCCAGATCTAGAGTATTCATATTTAAAATTAGTTTGTCTTTTAGATTCATCCGTAAAAAGCAATCCTTCTTTATCATAATCATTAATAGCATCACTTATTCTATCTTTTACGATATGACCAAGGCTATCCTTTGCTAAAAAAGTATATTCTGTTACACTCTTTATATTCCCTTTTAATTTCAAAGACCTAAGGGACACTGTATCTATTTGAGCATTACCATAAATCGAAAAACACAGTATAATAACTATCAATAGAATCTTCATACAATAAGATTTAAGTTAATCCACAAAAGTAAGTATTATCATTTGATTAAGTTAATTTATATATTTAAATTTATTTCAATCTAAAAATGATGTTTGTGATATAGAAGGTCTGGCAATATGTTCTATTACTTCTAATATTCTATATTTTTTATTTACAAATGCATTTAGCGACTTATCAAACTCCTTTGTTATTTCTAATAGCACCCGGATTGCATCACCTTTAGCAAAACGAAGTCCGGCATCTATCTTAGATTGAAGGTTTGAATCTTTCATTGACATAGCAGGTAATTTTATACCATTGTATAAGAACCTCCATTTTGTTTTTGGATCAAATGAAACTACCATTATGGATAATTCAGCCTCTTCGATTACATGCTTAATATTATCTGTTTCTATCTCTTTGTCAAAATCATCATATATAAGTGAAGAAAACTCTTCACGTGCTATAGTAACAGTAGGTTCAGGATTATTATTTATTGATAAGTTTATAGCTTCAACAGATTCATCTTCATTTATTGTTTCAATTGATTTGCTGATAGCTTCTCTTGTTATTGTATTGTTATATATGTTAGTCACTTTTGATTGATCTACATTACCAAAATAATAGTTATTAATAACTCTTTCTTCATTCTTCTTTATAGGTCTGCCCTTAAAATGCTTATATACTGTAAATATACCGCCAAAAACTGTAACTATACCTGCTGCATATTCGCAGTTTTCTTTTGAGAATATTCCTTGTATCCAAGTACCAATTACAGATATATCTACTATGAAAGAACCTTTTTCTAATGCATTTATTTTTAGTTCAATTTTCTTTTCACCTTCACCCAATACATTGTTTATCTCATTTAATATTAGATTGTAATGAGTGAGTGTATTTATAAGGGTATTAGCATCAATTTGATGCTCTTGACCTTCAAACTTTATATTTAAACTTGCCACAAATCTAAAGGAAGAGCAAACAAAGCGCATAGCAGCCGAAAAAGAGAATGCGGCATTAAAGCCAAAAGCAGCATTAATGGATAAAATCATAGATTCAGGTGAGAAGATAGATATAGGACAAACTGCTAAGATCCTCGGATTGCCTTATGGTCGTAATACACTATTTAAAAAACTTCGTGATCTGGGTGTATTCTTTAAAAACAGGAATGAGCCGAAGCAAGAATATGTAGATAGAAAGTATTTCGAGCTGAAGGAGCAATGGATAGAGCGAAATAGCCATGATAGCTTTATGATTGTAAAAGTTCTTGTTACTCAAAAAGGATTAGAGTATATTAATAAGTTGCTAGAAGGTAATAAGTCGAACGGAAAACAACTTAAGATAGCGTAAGACAAACCACTCAAATACTATTTATCTAAAGCCTACTAATCACATGGTAGGCTTTTTTAGTGCCTGTATCTTTAAATCAAAAACATGAGGATAGTACAAAATAAGTTGATACCTCCGAAAGGGTTTATAGCTATTACGCTATTTGGCATTGTATTCGCAAGAAAAGAACTTAATGAAACAACCAAGAACCACGAAGCAATACATATCAGGCAAGGCAATGAAATGCTTTGGATATTCTTTTACTTGTGGTACGGTATAGAGTGGTTGACAAGACTTATGCAGTATCGGGATAAAACAAAAGCTTACTATAACATCAGTTTCGAGCGAGAAGCGTATATCAATCAGTTAAACACCCAATATTTAATCAAAAGAATGCTGTTTTCATGGATTAAATACTTATAAACAAACTAAATGCGTACTGTTTACTCGCACGGAGATATAAGCATAATAGATTTTAAGTGTGTAAGTACCTTTAAAATAAAAAAGAATGACAGGCGAATTATTTATAAATGACAAAGATGCATGGTTGACTTGGAATGCAAAGTTAGCGGATAACTCTTATGAGAATCTGCTTCAACCATACCCTATGAAGTCATATATAGAAAATGAGTCTCGGTCTCAAGATGGAAAACAGGTTTTCATAACCAACCCAAAGAAAAACAGTAGACAGGTTATCTTGATATTCGCTATTACATGTTCGTCTCGAAGCGAATACTTAACTAAGTACAGAGAGTTTAAGGATGAGATAAGTAACGGACAGATTAAAATAGATGTGACGTCAATAGATGAAACGTACTTGTTATATATGGAAGATCCGCAAAGCTTAGATATGGGGGTTGGTTTTACTGATGGGAAAGTAGCTATTCGATTTACTGAGCCGCTAGGCGAAACAATAACTTATGGTGTACTGACTACCGAGAACAACGAAGTATTATTAACAGAAGATAACGAGGCTATAATAGTATAAACATGGCAACAAATATAGATACAAACGGCATTCCAATTTCACAGCTACCTTCTGAACAACCGTCAGGAATCGAAGTCGTAGGTTATAAACCGGGTCGAACCGTAAAAGTCAGCCTTGATCTTTTAGCAACCAAAGAGGAATTATCCCAAATATCCATTAGCATCAAATGGTATCCCACATCTACAGAATTGGACTTAAAGCGTCCCAATCCGACAGATGGAGAAACAGCATGGGTAGGTACTCCGTACCCCGGCACAGTATGGTCTTCCGATAATGGTGTCTGGTCGGACACAGGAGAAATACCTGATGTGGGGAGTATTGATTTAGTGGAGTATGCAAAAAGTGGAGGGTCAATTAAGACTGTGCAAAATCTTGACGATTCTAAAGCCGAGTTGTCAAACACCGACGGCGATATGGTCGTTTATGCTCCGAATGGGAAAGTGGATCTGTCCGAGAAGCAAACCGCGAATAATCCATTTATCCCCACCATCAGGGGTAATGGCACAATGCCTGTCGAACAGTGGCGAAAATTCATACTAGGCTTGGAGCTTAATATTGCATATAATTCATCATTGTATTATAGCCCCGCTATAGTAAACATATCGGGAAGTAATATCACGATAGAAATATACTCTGCTACTGATCGGTGGACGGGCGCGAATAAAATAAAAGTGGCGAGCTTTGCATTATCCGGGACTAACACTATCGGCGTCACGAATGAATACGGTTCAATCGTGATTGATTCTAACTATAAGCCTGCATCTAATCTGTCATCTCAATGGCATGGGTATGCCGGGCTAAGTGCAGATGTATTTCATCTTGATAATAGTGAATCTATAAGAATTTTTAAATCACAAACTCAAATATTATCAAAAGCTCCATTATCGGACATAGAATACAATCCATTTCTTACCAACATTCAGGGATCTACTGCCATGCCTGTCGAACAGTGGCGAAAATTCATACTAGGCTTGGAGCTTAATATTGCATATAATTCATCATTGTATTATAGTGTTACGATTGTAAACATAACAGCTACTGATATTTCAATTTATATCTGGAGCTCCAAGAGCAGGTGGTCAAACCAAGAAGGCGTACAGGTGGCACGCTTTGTTGTACCAAAAGAAAATGTACAATATATTGAAAATGAATTTGGAATAATTGTAGTAGATACTAACTATGCACCCATATCAAATATATCCTCGCAATGGGCAGCTTATAGTGGTATAACATCAAGCGTATTTAAAAAAGACAATAGCGAGGTGATACGGTTGTATAATGCAACTCGAAATGTAACACCTCTTATTTCGTCTTTCGAAGCCTTTTTACCTCCTAAACTATACGCTACCGTTGGGTTAGAATTTAATCTCTATTATGATACCTATATTCTTTGCCCGGAATATGGCAATGGACAACCGCCCTTCATGTTTGATATTGATTGCCAAAAGGGATTGATGGATAAGCGGTCTTACAGGTTTACACCCACAGTCACCGACATTGGGGAGTTTGATTTTACACTTCGAATGTTGGATAATTCGGGCAATGTGCAAAAGACATACACAAGTAAATTAGTTGTTGTTGCTGCTCAATGCCCCGACACCGAAAAACTTCTTGTAGAAATCGGGGATAGTACTAAAGATGATACTGCCGAATCGACAAAGCAACTTCAACTAAATTTGGCGGCTTGTACGGGAACAACTCCTCTCTTTTTAGGCTCGCATCACCCTGCTCCATATAGAAATGAGGCTAGGAGCGGTTTAACATATGCTTCATATGCAAATACCCGTTTAGCATACCGATTTGAAGTTGAAGATGTAGACCCAAATATTGATCTAAGCGATATATATAAATTCAGAGGATATTATTACAATAATATAAGTAACCCCGTAATCCTTACACACAGATGGAAGATAGGAGCGGATGGTAAAGGCTTTATTATTGGTTATTACTTTACTGATACATTCCAACCTCCTACTACTTTTCCTGCTTATCTAACACCGACCAATCCGAGTAACCCCACCATCAAGGTTACAGGATACAGGCGTATTAATTTTTCTATATTCCGCGACAATGATGGTACAGGAGGAAGAAATATAGCATATTATCGGACGGAAGTATTAGGATTAAGCCCATCACAAAAAATCGATGTAGTGACAATGGATTGTGGCATCAATGACTGTACCGGCCCGTTAATGAGTGATACCGCCTTAAATGCCGTAATCACCAATATTAGTGATCTGATAACCATGTTTAAAGCTGATAATGCCAACACCAAATTTGTTTTGTGTTTACCCAAATCCCGTAACAGTGATTTAAGACTTACCAGCCGCGACATGTTACGATATAATATTTTCAATCTGAGTAAAAAAATTGTTGACACTTTCTCTACGAACGAAAGTGTCATTATTTCACAGAGCGGTTTGGCAATGGATAGGTTTTACGGTTATCCGTTGGTACAACAAACGGTTGCAAGTAGATATAGCGAAACGTTGTTGATGGCTAATAATGATGTACACCCACGCACAGAGGGTTATCATCAAGTAGCAGATGGTATGACGGGTGCAGTCTTGGTAGCATTAATATAAAATAGATAAAGTAAGTATTTAAGTAAAGAGAATAAATAATGATAAGACCATGAAAAGGGAAACGAAAGATAAGGTGCAATATGGTAGTGCTGTAGGTATGTTGCTATTAGGTAGTGGGTTGGCTATTGCAGGATTTGTTCAGTCATCAAAAGGTGAGATACATGATAGCGTATTGTGGTTATTTGCCCAATGCCTTTTATACGCTGGTTCTATTTTTGGGGTATCAATCTATATTTCGGAACGATTTAGCCAGATTGAAAGTAAGATACATAAAAAACTAATTAACGAGAAAGAAGAAGATAATGATACCAAGTGAATTTGTAAAAGCATATTATAAATATGCAAAACAGACACAAGATAAGACAGGGATAGATGCTAGGTTTATTCTTGCACAGGCAGCATTAGAAACAGGGTGGGGGAAATCGGCTCCGGGTAATATGTTCTTTGGGGTTAAATCCAATACGGCTACACCAATGAGCAAAAAACAGCTTTTAACGACTAGAGAAGTTTTAAAAACAAACTCAGTGAAGTTCCCCGAAATAATATCAATTAAATCTCGTCCTGATGGAAGGTTTGATTATGTAGTAAAAGATTGGTTCCGAAAATATGATACACCAGAGGAAAGCTTTACCGATCATGCGAATTTCTTTTTTGAAAACAAACGATACTCGAATGCGATAAAAGTAAAAAGCGACCCTTACAAGTTCGCAGAAGAAATAGCAAAGGCAGGTTATGCTACAGCTCCTAATTATGCCGATAGTTTAAAGTCTGTAATTAAAACAGTAGAAAAATATATCCCATGATATTAGAACGTAACAAATCATACAAAGGGGATTGCATTGAATTAATAAAACTCCTACCTGATGAATCAGTAGATGTCATCTGCACCGATCCTCCGTACTTGTATTTGAAGAATCAGAAGTTAGACAGATCATTTGATGAAACTGAATATTTCAAGCAAGTCAAACGAGTATTGAAAAAAGACGGCTTTATTGTCTTATTCGGTCGTGGTACATCTTTCTATCGTTGGAATACTATACTTGCTGATTTAGGTTTTACTTTTAAGGAAGAAATCATTTGGGATAAATCCTATTGTAGTAGTCCTCTTATGGCTATGAGTCGTGTGCACGAAACGGTATCTATTCACACCAAAGGTAATGGAACTATCAATAAGGTTAAAGTTCCTTATCTGGAAATGAAAGGACAGGATATACCCTCTATATGTCAGGATATAAAACGAATGCGATCCGTATTTAAGAATACTAAATCTTTAGATGCTGTATTGGCTTTTCTTGAGAATAATCAGATTCCGAATGATGGAACACGCAAGAATCTTTCTACAACTGTATCATCAATGATTAATAGTAAAGACAGAAGTGCATCTGTAATGAAATGTATTATGGATGGAATGAATGAAAAATCTATTATTCGAGAAGGGCGCGAACATTATAAAGCCATCCACCCTACTCAGAAACCGCCCCGTTTACTCGAACGCCTATTAGCATTGGTATGCAAAGTTGAACCGAATAAACCTAAACCCTTAGTATTAGACACATTCAGAGGTTCGGCTTCAACAGATATAGCCTGTATGAATTTCGGTGTTGATTGTATAAGCTTCGAGATAGACGATGAATATTTCGATAAAGGAGAAGAACGGAAAGAGGAACATAGAAAGAATTTACAACAAGATTTATTCAAATATGTCTTATGAAAAAAGCTACTAAAATACAGATAATATGTATAGTCGTTTTATTGATTGTCTTGTGGCTATTTACGAGCTGCAAAAGTAAAACGGTGTATGTGCCTGTTGAAAGTGTAAAGGCCGAGTATAGGGATAAAATACAACGTGATTCAATACATTTATATGACTCTATCTATCTCGAAAAGTATTTGAAAGACGATACCGTATTTTTGACTAAAGAAAAATACAAGTATCTATACAGAGATAAGATATTAAGAGATTCAATATTTAAGGTTGATTCCATCCGTGTACCTTATCCTGTAAAAGGCGATACAGAATATCTGAGCCAAGTAAAATGGTATCACGAGGCAGCCTTATGGTTTGTATCGCTTGTTTTAATCGCTTTGGCTCTCTATCTTGGCATTAAATACAGATCTATTATATTCTCATTCTTAAAAAAAATAATATTTAAAATATAAGTGTTTTTCATAGGTATTAGATTTAAGGTTAATGCGAAACCGCTTGTCTGGGAAGATAGGCGGTTTATTTTATAACAACTTCTTCATGTCGTCAATGACCTTTTTACCTAGCAATTTAGCATAGTGTTGAGTTTGCTTAATATTTGAATGCCCCAAAGCCCTTGCGACTGTCTCAATTGGAATATCTTTATTTAATAAGTATGTAGCAAATGTATGTCTTGCTGAATGCGATATTAGAGGTTTGTTGATACCAGCTCCTTTTGCTATATCTTTTAGATACTCATTATATTTTTGATTAGTCAACTTTGGAAGCTCGTAATTATACTTTATTGCTATCCGTTCTGCTTCCGGTAGAAATAATGTTATAAAATTCTCGTCTGTTTTTTCTCGATTGCTTTGTATCACTTTATATCCGTCTATTTCTTTTATTGATTCTTTACTGAATTTCATGAGATCGGCGTAAGCTAACCCAGTGAAACACTGAAACAAATAAAGGTCTTTAGTGCGTTCTAAATATCCGTAATCTGGAGTGTACTCTTTTAGTTTTTCTATTTCGTTTTCAGTTAAGAATATCGGGTCTTTTGATTTTCCTTTTTGTGGTTTGTATAGGTCGTAAGGATTTTTTGATATTAAGCCTTTATTAATTGCCTCTTTGATGTACACCTTAAATATTGAATGTTTTTTATTTGCAGAAACAGCCTCCAACCCTTCATTTCTCATTGAATTATCAAAATCAGCTATATTATTATATGTAATATCCTTGAATGTATCTATTTTACCAAAAGCCTTTAGTTTATTTATAAGCGTGTAATGCTGCTTTATTGTATTAAATTTTAGATCATTCGACCTAGATCTTTTTATAAGTTCAGATTCTATAAAAGGAATTACCTTCTCGCTTGATTCATCATTCCCGTTCAGCCAATTTTTTACATCAGCTAAACTTTTACATCTATCTGAATAAACATAGGATTCTATCTCTCTTAATTTTTTAAAAACAACTCCGTCAATAAGTAGATTGTTCGGTGTTGAGCTTTTGCATACCGAATTGACTTTCAATGAAAACTGATCTTTATATAGCTTCATCCCTGTTGACGCTACAACAGATTTGTTTGACCCAGCTACTCTTATTTCAATTTGAATTAATCCCTGAACGGTAGTATTATTTGCTTTTTTGTTTTTGTCAAAAATGATTCTCAGCCTTGCATTGTCCATTGTTTTAAGTTTTATTTCGCACTTTTTTTATTAGTTTACCTATTTGTAAACCAAATATGCGAAAATAGTCCGAAATTTTAGCATTTATTTCGCACTTTAATGTTTTTTAGCGCATCGAAACGTATCGAACAATAAGAGTAATACTTTTCTATATAAAGAAAAGCCGCTCATAAAGCGACTTTCAGTTGTGACTCTGGCGGGAATCGAACCCACATCAAAGGAACCGGAATCCTTCATTTTATCCATTAAACTACAGAGCCATTAGTGGCACAAAAGTATAAAAATATTTTTATCTTTTATAATTGAGTTGTTCAAAATTGATTTTTGAGCATATCGTTTCATTCTTTTTGTTTTAAGAAGCAGCATGGAGGTAGATATAAATATTAATTTCCCCATTTCCCTCTTATATTTATCTTCTTAATTTAGAGTTGTAACTATTTGATATTTAGTTATATGTGATTTTTATTGAAATATTTTATTCAGAATGTTTGGAATATTTAAAAAAATGCATACCTTTGCCACGCATTTGAGAGAAAATGCTACTCCAAAAGAGTAAAGAAACAAGGGCGTTTAGCTCAGCTGGTTCAGAGCATCTGCCTTACAAGCAGAGGGTCGGCGGTTCGAATCCGTCAACGCCCACCGGAAGGCAAAAAGGTCGAAAGACAATGAAAGCCAAACAAAGACGTAAAGTCTGTTAGTCAGTAGATTAACAGACTTTTTTCTTTTTCACCAAAGCCAATAAAAGTCAGAGAAAGACAATAGTGGAGTGAAAAATAAGTGACTGAATTTCAAAGATTAAAAGTCAGTCACTTTTTAACAAATTACTCACTGGTTTTAAATGACTTACAATGACCTAACTTGGCTTTATTCGAGGTGCTGAATCTTTAAGCGATAGTCAATAATTTTGTCGAATCGTGAAAATTTTGAGTTATGAACAGTACCTATCGAATCCTTTTTTTAGTCAGAAGGAAGAATGTAAACAAAGATGGACTAACAAGTATCAGCGTTCGAATTTCTATCAGTGGAGATAAAGCTGAGTTCAGTTCCCTGCAATTTGTAAAGCCTGAAATGTGGAGCCAAACAGGCAGGGCAATCGGCAGAACAAAAGAAGCCGTAACAATCAATGATGTTTTAGATAAAATAAAAATAGCCTTAGACAAGCATTATAAAGCTATTCTTGAAAAAGATGGTTATGTAACAGCGGACAAACTTCGAGATACTTACTTAGGCAAGGAGATTAGAGAAAATACTGTTCTTTCTTTATACGATATCAAAGTAGAACAAAAACGAAGCCTTGTTGGCAAAACAATCCGAGATACTACCCTATCAAAATATCTAGCTACCCGAAAACGTGTAGCAGACTTTATGCTGTACAAATTCAAAAAAGAAGATTTGCAGATAAGGGAAGTCGATTTTCAATTTATCACCGATTACGAAGTTTACTTAAAGTCGGTCTGTGATTGTGGGCATAACTCGACAGTCAAACATCTGCGTTACCTAAAACAGATTATAACTAATGCACTAAAGAATAGGTATATCACACACGACCCTTTTGATGAACTCTCTTTGTCATATAAGCCTGTACACAAACAATTTTTAATAGAGCCTGAAATAAAGAAACTATTATCTAAGCGGTTTGATAATGAGAGACTGGACGAAGTCAGAGATATTTTTGCTTTTCAGTGTTTCACGGGCATTGCCTACATAGATGTAGCAAACCTAACTACTGATAATATATATGAAGACGGTTTCGGGCAAAAGTGGCTACGTCTAAGCAGACAAAAATCAGATGTGGAAGCCAATATTCCATTATTAGAAATTCCGTTGAGCATTATTCTCAAATATAGAAGATTGGGAAGTGATAAACTTCTACCCATGCATACTAATCAAAAGATGAATGAATACTTGAAAGAAATCGCAAATTTGTGCGGAATAAAGAAGAAGCTGACGACGCATTGCGGACGCCACACGTTCGGAACGATTATGCTGACCAAGGGCGTATCAATAGAAAGTGTTTCTAAAATGCTTGGCCATACAAACATTACTACAACTCAGATTTACGCCAAGATACTCAATGAGAAAATCTATGTTGAGGTCAATAAGGTGAGAGGCGAGTTTGATGCCTTCCAAGAGTATTATAAACAAGCGAAGTAAGTTTTACTTTCGCCTGAACACAAAGATATATCAAGAGAATAATTTAATCAAGGTCAGGCTCTTCGAGTTTGAATAAATAATCTTCCTTTCTCTGAAAGTGTATTATTTATCAAAACCTTGCTTTTATTATTCTCTTTTTAAATGGATGGTTTATCAGTTGGAGAGAAAAAATAATATTCAATTAACAGAACCTATCCTTTCATAAAGTAGCCGAAGAGATGCTCTTGGTATAAAAAACAGGAGCATATGTATAATAGTTAGAATATAAATTGTCATATGTACTATTTTAGTATCCTACCGAAGGGCTCAACAGGATATTGATTATTATGAATAAGTTTTTATTTGCACTATGTTGAAAGAAACTATTAGTATCGATGCAAAATATATACAAGAATTGCTTTCTTCCGATCGAGGATTGGCAATTGAAGAACTAGTAGAAATAACCGAATATAGAAATGATTATATATGCCTCGTTCTCGGGTGGCTGTCAAAAGAGGATATCATCAGCTATTGGGAAACAGATGATGGGTTGGTTATTAAGCTAAACGACAGGATGTAATTACTATTTTAATATCAACACTATATTTACTCAAGATTAAGAGTTCCCCCTGAATATATTGAAAAGAATTCTTTCTTATAGACCTCACCCAATGAAATTTCGTAGCCTCCAATAAATATACTGTGATGGTCAAATGATTCTACATAGTTTGTATTTACTATATATGACTTACTTACACGTAAGAAAATATTCTGTGGCATTTTCTGATGAATATTCTTCAAATTCATTGCCGTAATAAGCTTTTGACCGGTTGTATATATAACAACATAATCTTTCAGACCTTCGATATACCTGATATCAGAAAAATTGATTCGATGAAACCTGCGTTCTGACTTAATAATTAAAAAATCATCCGTTCCTCCTTCTATTATACTTTTCTCTGTATCATCCGACAGTAGTTTCTTATAGGTTTCGGCCTTGTTTATGGCCTTTTCCAATCGTTCTTTGGCAATTGGTTTGAGAAGGTAATCGATTGCGTCTAGTTCATAGCTATCCAATGCATATTGTGAATATGCTGTTGTGAAAATGATCAAGGCTTTCTTCGGTAACTGAGCCGCAAACTCTAACCCTGTTACCATTGGCATCTCTATATCAAGGAAAATAAGGTCTACTTCATTTTCTTCTAAGAATATCAATGCACTTGGCGCATTAGAGAATTTGCCTAATATTTCAACTTTGGATATTTCTCTTATCTGCGCTTGCAGTTCTTCCCTTGCCAAAGGTTCGTCATCTACAATAATACAATTCATAGCGGAATTATCAATTTAACGTTATACTCTTTCTCTGAGGCATTAATCTCCAGAGAATGATTTTCTCCATATAAAAGATCCAAACGCCTTTTTATGTTCGCAAGTCCCAATCCATTATTTTTCCCTTTCGATGGAATATATTCAGGGTCTATCGAATTAATACAGGTAAAATACAGCTTATCTTTTTCTACGTCTATATTAATCCTAATGTAAGATTCAATTCCTGTTATATTTACACTGTGCTTTACTGCATTCTCTACAAATGTGGTAAAAAGGTTCGGGGGAATAAGTATGCTTCTGTAAATAAGAGGATTTTCTTTACTCGGACTAATATCTACTGATAAATTATCTCTCCTGAGTTTTTCCAAGTCGAGAAAGTTAGTAAGAAAAACAATCTCAGACTTAAGCAATATCTTTTCTTCATTATTCTCATACAGTTGGTATCGAAGGAACTCTGACAGTTTCATTATAACAATGACAGCTTTCTCCTGATCGGTACGCACCAAAGCTTTGATACCATTAAGCATATTAAAGAGGAAATGAGGATTGATTTGATTGCGTAATTCACTCAATTCCATTGTCAATGTAATATTATTCAGCTCCGTTATTTTTTCATTATCGTGTACCCATCTTTGAAAGAGTTTTATCATCGTGGTCACTAATATAACAGCTCCTATCGTAATTGTACTCTGATACATGTTCCCATTTCCTGGGTTTTTGTCATAATATACATTATGCATTGGTTCGAAAATATGGCTTAAGAAATACCTCATCGTAAAGAGATCAATTACTACAAACAAAAGCAGTAGAAATATATAAACGACATATTGGTTTTTGAAGAAGAATCGCGGAACCAGAATATTCATGTTGACATAAAATGTCATTATCATAACAATATACACAAAGAATAATCGAATATATCGGGAAATAGCCGGATACTCTGAAAATTGACTGGAACAAAATATAAGAATAAAAACGCCCAATAAGAGTACTATATGCCGTAGTAATCTATATCGGGGATTAACCATCAATTGGAGAATCTTTGTGTTCTTTATTACAATTGGTTCATGTCCCATATATCCTATAGAAATAAAATTTAAACAAAGATAAAAGAATAACTTCCCTGTTATTAAAATATTATACGAAACAACCTGGCAGATATACAAAATCCGAATTAGAAAGCAGACTAAAAAGGCTTTAGTATAAAATGAAGCGGGTTTGGTATAAAATAAAAAAAAGGGTTCAGCATTATCTATTTCTTTGCCACGTGATAATATTTAGTAAGCATCATACTCATCTTATTTAATAATATATTTATGGAAGTGTTTAAAAGAATGGTCTTAGTCCTCGGCATTCTGATTCTTTCTATTCAATCTTTCTCTCAAAATAATGACAGTATACCTCCAATAGCAAAAGAAAGCTTGAATCCTTCTCAGAGAGCTGCCGCTATTGCTGCCACAAAGTTCACAATAGCCCGCCCTCTAAACATTGAATTTACTCAATTGATGCCATATAACTTCACCTTGAAGGATGGGAGCAATTCATACCCCGAAAGCAAGGTCAAAGGACTATCTCAAGCAAAGATTAATACCAATATCAACATTATACAGAAAAAGAATTGGCTTTTAGGTACTACACTTGGGTACAACCATATTTCAGTGAAAGCGGATATGACTGAGCCTTTTTCGCAAACAACAAAGAATGTAGATAATGATTTTCATTATTTCCATGCAGCAGCCAATGTTGCTTACATCTCAACGTTGTTCAAAAAAAGGACAGTTTTCACTTCCAGTATAATTGTTGATGGTAGTGAGAAGCATTTTGAGCGGATAAGGGGTTTGCTATCTGGTACAATGGTACTCAAAGCCAATGAAAGGACAAAAATGAGTGTTGGGTTTGCAATTCCTATCGATCCACTATCCGAAGTACCTTTCATTCCAACTTTCTCATACGAACATAAATTCAGAAACGGGCTGATAGTGGATATTATTCTCCCCAAAAACATGTATCTCAGAAAGCATGTCTTTAATAATGGCAGACTTTCACTAGGTGCAGAAATGGACGGTACAACCTTTTATCTTTATAATATAGACGGTACAGATCAAAAGTATCAGTACAGGCAATTGGATATTAACTCCGGATTTGTTTATGAACACCTTATTGCAAACTCGTTTCTGATTACAGGCAAAACAGGTGTGCGATTTACTCCGTCAGGCAGACTGTTCAGAAAGCAGGATTCATATAGTGATCCTGTATTGAAAATGAGTGCTGATCCGGCATTTTACGTTAATATTGGGGTCTCATTTAGTCCGTCTTCGCTTATTGGTAAGAAAAAATAATTTTATGAGAAATATCGTAAGAAAGGATGTTGCTGTGTATAGACCGTTTTTAGGTGTTGATTTCGTAGTACTCTCTATTGGAAAAGATACAATGGTCACAAAAATGCTTTACAAAAGCACAGATGCTGTTACTCCACATCAGCATCCTAATGAGTAAAGCGGTTATGTCATTTCATGTAAATATAAATTGATATTCGAAGGAAATGAACATTCATTGCAAATTATAGAAGCAGGAGAGGTTGTAGATGTGTTCTCTCCAATTAGGCAGGATTATTTATATAGAAAAAAATTCGTATGTAACTGTTAATGTGTCTTGTTTTCAGTTGTTTAATTGGTGAAGGTTCAAGTGCTAAGAACCAAAACTTTCGAGACCAACTTTAAAGGCTATTTCCGAGATAGTCATGTCCGTTAAACTATTTAAAGACCTTTTTTGTTATTTATTTATCATAAGTTATATTAAATACAGTTAAATATGGCACAAAACACAAATGGCGTAAAACTCGGAATTTTCACGCTTGTTATCATGAACGTTACAGCAGTAGTCTCGCTAAAAGGACTACCCGAAGAGGCCGGCTACGGACTGAGTTCTGCTTTTTATTATCTTCTGGCAGCTGTCATTTTTCTTATTCCTACCTCATTGGTTGCTGCAGAATTGGCCGCTATGTTTCAGAACAAACAAGGTGGTATGTTTCGCTGGGTAGGCGAAGCTTTTGGCAAACATTTTGGATTCATGGCCATTTGGCTGCAATGGACTCAAAGTATATTCTGGTACCTCACCACCTTAATATTTGGGGGTGTTGCTATTGCTTTTATTGGTCATAATAGTGGCTTAGATGCCGAGTTGTCTAACAATAAATATTACATATTTGCAGTAGTCGTAGCTATGTTCTGGCTTGCTACTTTCATTTCGATGAAAGGGATGGGTTGGACCAGCATTATCTCAAAGATAGGTGGTCTTATCGGAACGGTTATTCCGGCAGTGCTACTAATCATTCTCGCGGTAATGTATTTAGGTAGCGGTGGCCAATCTCAAATGGATTTCCACACCAACTTTATTCCAGATTTGTCTAACTTCAACAGCTTTGTGCTTGCCGTAAGTATTTTCTCATTCTATGCGGGTATGGAGATGAATAGTATTCACATCACCGAAATGGATAATCCGGCAAAAAGCTATCCGAAAGCGATCTTTATCAGTGCCCTTATCACTGTATTGGTGTTCATCACGGGTACATTTGCATTGGGTATTATCATACCTCAGAAAGAAATAAGTCTCACCGAAAGTTTGCTTGTTGGTTTCGATAACTATTTTGCTTACATCAAGGCATCATGGCTGTCACCGATTATAGCAGGGGCTTTGGCTATAGGTGTATTTGCTGCAGTACTAGTTTGGGTATCGGGTCCGTCTAAGGGTGTATTTATTGTAGGGAAAGCAGGTTATTTACCTCGTTTTTTCCAAAAAACGAACAGCAACGGTATGCAAAAAAATATCTTAATTATTCAGGCTGTCATTGTGAGTATATTAAGTTTATTTTTTATCGTATCTTCTTCTATCAATACGATGTATCAGATCTTCACCCAGATAGCAATTATCTTGTATCAGATTATGTATATATTCATGTTTGCCGCAGCAATAATACTGCGATATACAATGAAGGATACTGAACGTCCATTCCGGATAGGAAAGAAGGGTAACACTCTTATCTGGATCGTGGGTGGACTGGGATTTGTTGGTTCTACACTCGCCTTTATTCTGTGCTTTGTACCACCTAGTCAGCTTGCAATTCATAGCATTACCGGTTGGTATGCCATCCTTGTTGTACCTTGTGTGTTGTTTGTTGTGGCTCCGTTTGTGATATACAAGTTTAAGAATAAATCATGGGCTGATCCCGACGCTGGAATAGCTCCGTTTCACTGGGAAAGTAAAAAGAAGCTTCTGAAACTATTCCGTGACGAACTGAACGAAAATTAAAAAAATATTATTTAGTTATATTGTCGAGTTCAATCATCTCGTCTAAATAAGTTTATTTTCCAAAATACAAAAGACAGGTTTAACCTCATAAATAGGTAAGTCTGTCTTTTTTTGTCAGGTAGATACAAGTCGTACAAAGTGAGACTAATGAGCAAAAAATAATTTAAGATGCAGAAGATGAATTTTGTATATATTAGAGAATCTGATAAATATGAAATTGTACTCAGGTTCAAACGACCAATCGTCGGATACGGATATAAAGAATGATTTATTTATAAATGAATTAAAGCTATGTTATCAGTGGACGATAGCATAGCTTTAATTTTAGAAATACTTTTAATATCCCGGATTCTGGGGAGTAACTCCTAAGCTTGTATAATCTTCGCTAAGAGGTATAGGAAAGCGATAAAATTTCCCGTGTAAATTGTCAATTTTTGCATGTAAGTGGCTGTGTACACGTGCGTAGAAGGCTGCATTTATTTTATTTGCAATTTCAGGAAATGCAGCTTTTATTGTTGCCGCAGATTTATATTCAGCCTTATAGTACTCATAGTTAGGAACAGTATTTTTCACTTGAGAAAGTAAAGTTCTCCAACGTACTAGATTCAACCAGTGTTTTTGTTCGAAGGCAAATTCATAGTCCCATTCGTTGTACAAGTCTTCTTTTGTGAGAGCAGACAATCGTCCTCCATGTTCGTAATGACCACCAAATGCTCTTTTCCTGATTTCATTTACAATAGGTAAAGCTTCAGATGCTTTATTGGAGAAAAATAACGCTTCAGCTTTTATAAGTAGTACCTCTGCATAACGAAAGTCGATATGGTCAATATTATTTGGTTGTAGATCCAAGGCTCTGAAGGTTCCATCGTTTGTCCTATGTATCCATTTGCCCGGACGAACAATACTTACTGGCCAAGTCAATGTATCTACCACAGCATCGGTATACTCTACACGTGTTGCATAAGAGAAGAGCTTGCGTGTATCATTAGCATCAGGAATACGGTTTTCGAGAGTAATATCGGCATAGCTGATATGCGGATCGGTTCTTGCACTCTTAGGCCAAGTAAACCCACAATGTGTTTGATGATTTCCTTGCGCATCTATTCCATCTCCATCATGATGGATAGAAAAGATGACCTCGGCATTATTTTCGTTAGTCACGCCCCATATGCCATTGTAGTTATCTAATAATTGGTACTTTCCACTATTTATTACTTTGTTTGCATATTCCACAGCCTTTTGTAGTTTTTCTGTGTCAGGAGTTGGTTTTGAGGGATCTGTCGTACCCGAAATTGCAGAAACTTGATCTTGAGTAAGAGGTTTCTGTCCCCATGTTAAATATATTTTTGCCAAAATTGTGTTTACTGCTCCCTGCGAAGGATTTGATTTATTGCTTTCAAATTCAGGTAGATTGGGTAAAGCCTCTGTCAGGTCAGTAACGATCTGATCATATACTACATCAATAGAAGCTCGTGTTCTTTCAGTGCTTTTGGATGTGAGAACTAGTGGAACTTCACCGAAAAGTTGAACTAATTGGAAATAATTATATCCACGAATAAACTTAGCACGTGCTACCAAGAGAGCTTTGTCTGCATCTGTCAAGTTTGAACTTGTATTGGCTGTGCCAATTTCTTCTATAGCCAGATTTGCAGCCCCAATACTCTTATACAAACGGTTGAATACCTTGATCGGGTACCAGTTGCTCGGTGTTGTTTCAAATACACTTACCTGAGGACCATCTTTGGAATCGTCTACCTCTTCAAATGAAATAGTAGTTTCTGTAGCCGATTCCAATAAAAATGTATAAGACGAAGATAATGTTTGTAACGGGCCATACACCGCATTAGCAAGAGCCTCGGCTTCTGCCTTCGTTTTTATTGAAGAAGAGCTTCCTCCTCCATTATCGGGATCATTATTATCATCACTGCAAGAGAATAATACAGTGGAAAAGAGTGCGAACAGCACTATCGGAAAAAATAATTTCTTTTTCATTTCCCAAATAAATTTAGATTTATAATAATATAATATTGAGACTAATTAAATTAAAGTTTCTGTTTCTTAAAATGTGACGCTTACACCAGCCATAAAACTCTTGGAGGAGGGGTAAATTCCGAGATCGATTCCACTTGCTACCTCCGGATCATACCCTTTATATTTAGTAATAGTAAAGAGATTTCTGGCAGAAGCAAAAAGGCGTATTTTAGACAATGTGGAATTTATTTTTACCGGAATTGTATAACCCAGAGTTACATTTCTTAATTTAAGAAATGAAGCATTTTCTACATATCGGCTATCCAACTCTGTTGTACGTGTGCTACCGAGGTAAGGAATTGTGTTGGATGGATTTGTTTCTGTCCAACTGTTTAACAAGGCCGCTGACATATTATAGGAATCGTTAGGGCGTTCAAGGTAACGTCTTAGCATATTGTAAACCTGATTGCCCTGTGAACCTTGTAGCAGGATGTAGAAGTCAAAGTTGCCATAAGACGCTGATGAAGAAAAGCCATAAGTAAAATCGGGTTGAATGTTGCCTAAAACTACACGGTCAGATTCGGGCGTTACCCTGCCATCGGCATTCCCATCAGATCCGCTTATGTCAGCAAACTTAGCATCTCCGGGTTGTGGAGTCCGGCCTCCTATTTTAGGTAGCTTTGAAATATCCTCATCGGATTGTACTACTCCTAAGAATCGGTAACCATAGAAAGAGCCTACCGATTCGCCTACACGTAAAATTTGTTCCTGATCGTTTCCCTCGGTCAATCCATCATATTCTCCTAAGCTTGTTATGCGGTTTATATTACGGGCAATATTAGCTGATGCTGACCATGAAAATTTTTTTCGCTCTATCAATTTCGCATTAACAGTGAATTCAAACCCTTTATTGGTAACATCCCCAAGATTGGCAATCTGTTTTTCAGTTGTTCCTGATCCCAAAGGTGCAGGGACTCTAAGTAATAAATCATGTGTTTTCTTGTAATAAACATCTGCTGTCAGAGTCAATCTGTCATTCAGAAATCCTGCATCTATTCCTGTATTGTATTCTGTAGTTGTTTCCCATTTAAGATCAGAATTACCCAGATTTTTCATATCATAAGCTGGAGCGCCATTATATCTCCCTGTGTTGAAATATTGTTCGTATTCGTCGAAATCTATTTCCTGATTACCCGCTTTCCCATAAGTCAGACGAAGTTTCAATGTGCTTAATGTGGGGGTAAGAGGTTTTACAAATTCTTCTTCGTTTATATTCCATGATAATCCGACAGAAGGGAAATAGCCCCATTCATGACCTTTCGAAAAACGAGAAGATTTATCTGCCCGGTATGTTGCTGTCAGATTATATCGTTCCAGCAATGTATAGTTTGCTCTGGCAAGAAGCGAGTTGAAAGAAGCTTCCTGTTTACGCGAAATAGGTGGGAGCTCGTTTCCGGTAGCCAGATTGTCGAAAGATTCGAGATGATTGGCTTTGCTTACAGAAAAGTTCGTTTTCGTATTCTGATAAGTATATCCGACTAATAAATCTATAAAGTGGATAGGATTGAGCTGCTTTGTATATGAGAGTAGAAACTCGGATTGGGTGATATCGGTACGCCTGTTTCCAATGGCTCCCATCCCCCGAATATCCTGGTTGAGGCCTAATGCTGTATAAGGAGGAGCAAAATAGTTTTGTGTTATATAATCAGTATTTGCTCCTGCGTTTATTTTAGCTTTTAATTCTTTCAAAATATTATATTCAGCAAAAAAATTACCCAATAAAGATGTACTTATGGTTTGTCCAATGCTGTTTTTTAGATCTGAGACTGGGTTTGCAGCCTGTCCGTAATAACTCAGATAACTATATTCGAACGGGTTTTTGTAATTATAGCTTCCATCTGTATTGTAAATTGATAATACAGGAGGCATGTATAAAGCATAAGTAAGAGAGTTGGCGATTCCGTGAGAATAAGGAGAATCATTATAATTGGCTCCTTCGAAAGTAGTGAGTGCATCCTGTGTGCTTCTGTTCACCGTGGCTGTAACTCCAATTTTCAGATTATCATACAACTCTTTATCTAAATTTAAACGCCCGCTAAACCGTTTAAACCCTGAATTAAGGATAATCCCTTTTTGATCTGTATAATTACCTGAAATCAGGTAACGGGTTTTCTCATCCCCTCCGCTGATCGATAGCTCATGAGTCTGAGAAATTCCGGTTTGTAAGACTGCATTCTGCCAGTCTGTGCCTTTATCAAATTGAGCAAGCTCTTCTTGGCTATAATACTGGCTTGGTTTATCATTGAAATATTCTTTTTGAATAGAAAGCCATTGTTTAGCAGTTAAAAGATCAAGTTTCTTCGCCGATTTATCTACGCCTATAGTATATTGGTAGCGAATGGTATTTCCTCCTCTTTTACCCTTTTTTGTGGTAACGAGAATTACACCGTTGGCACCTCGAGAACCATAAATAGCCTTTGCCGATACATCTTTCAATACCTCTATCGACTCTATGTCTGAAGGATTAATTGCCGCTAAAGGATCAAGGCTTCCATCAATATTGCCTACGCCGGCCTGAGTTGCATTCTTTTCGCTAAAGAAGATAAAGCCATCTATCACATACAATGGTTCGTTACTTGCATAAATCGAATTTCCTCCACGAATACGGATTGCCGATCCTGTTCCTGGCTGACCTGAATTCTGAGAAACATTCAGTCCGGCTATACTTCCTCCCAAAAGCTCATTAACAGAAGTAGCAGGTTGTTCCAGAGTGGCTTTGGAAACCGACGCTACCGCACCGGTAAGTTCTTTTCTCCGCTGTGTTCCATAGCCAACAACCACGACCTCGTTAAGTGCACTAATATCTTCTGTAAGATATATATTAACGGAATCTGTTGCATTTTTTACTGTGACCTCCTGATCTTTATACCCTATTAAACGAACAGACAGTTTTAGCGGAAATTTACCGGACACTTTCAGGTCAAACCGGCCGTCGGCATCTGTACTACTTCCGTTGGTTGTAGCTTGTTCAATGATCGTTGCTCCAATGATCGGCTCCTTTGTTTTTTCATCAAGAACATCTCCTTTCAGTGTTACCTGGGCATGGATGACCAATGGACACACGAATAAAACCAGAAGAATGTAGGTGCATTTTTTGACAGAACAGGAAGAGGTATAACCTCTCTTAAAGAAATTAGTTATCTTTACCATGGATAAATTAATGTTTATCAAGAGCACTTCCAAAGCCATTTGCCGTCGGACAAGGAAGTGTTCGTTTTTTGTATATGAATATATGTATTCCATGTAGCTGACAGACAGGTCGTCAACCACCCAAAATAGAACAGTTTAACAGATAAGTTTAGATTTTATGTTGCTATTAACAGCAACACATTCGCATTCGAAAAGATGAGCAGTTCTCGAAACCGGAAAGGGCTGAGCAAAAGAATGTGCCGGAATTAGTGCTCTCCTGAAAAGAAAGGGTTGATTGTTTAGAAAATAATTTCATTTTTGCCGTCTTATATTATCATAGTGATTTTGATACAAATTAACATACATTTAATAAAACACAAAATACCATATATGTGGTATTTTACTCGCATGATTATGGTATAAAAGATCAGATAAGTTGTTTCAAAATGGAGTCTAAAGAAGAAGCTTTTAATCCGATTTGAATAGTTAGAGTTAATGAAAGGCAATGATAACCCTTGTGCCTTCTCCCTCTTTTGACTGAACATCATATTTAATGTTGTTCTTATCTAAAATACGGAGAGCTATTGACAGCCCTATTCCACTACCTTGTATTCGATTGGTATTGTCTCCCCGATAGAAAGGCTTGCTGATATTCGCTAATTTTTCGTCAGGAATACCAATTCCTCGGTCTTGAATGGTCAGATAAAGGCATTCAGACTCTTTGTAAATTCTGACATTTACTTCCTTTTCCGAATATTTGATTGCATTCTCAATAATATTGAATAGTGCCATAAACAATTGAGTTCTGTCTTTGGTAATAGTCAGTATGTTTTCATCTTGGGAGAGGATATCGATTGTCACATCGATTTTCGGATTCACATAATTAACCGAAATCTTTTCTATTATCTCCCAAATTAACTCATCGATTCTGAAATGATTATTTAAATCGACATTCTTTCTTAGATCAGAGACTACAATCAATGTATCTAAAATTTCCTCTAATTGTCTGATTTGCAAAATCAGCTTTTGTGAGAGTTCTTTATATTCTTTCGGATTACGATCATTTAGAGAAAACACTTCAAGGTTTCCTTGCATTGATGTGAGTGGCGTCCTAAACTCATGGGACACATAACTAACGAAGTTTTTTTGTATGACAAAGCTTTCCGAAATTCGTTCCAATAAACGATTAAATGTTTCCGTAAGCTCTTGTAGCTCATCTTTTGTGTTTGGTGATTCTATTGTTGTATGGGGAGCCGTTGGTGAAAAGTTGTTGACTTGCTCTATAATATTGCTAATAGGTTTATATGCTATTCGAGAAAGCCATCGACTTAATAGTATAACTGCAATTAATCCAATTATTAGTGCAAGAGCTAATATGCCTAGCAAAGAAACCAATTGTTCATCCAGATATGTTTTGGATTCCTTTGTTATGATGATAAAATCACCTTGGTTATCTTCATAAAAAATTCCATGACAGAAATTTGTAGCTGTTATAAAGTTAAAAGACTGTTGTGCCCTGATCTTCTGTAAAATAGGTCCTTCTATTTTTTCGTTCTTATTACCAAAAACAATAGAGTCGGATTCATTATACAACTGGTACGAGGTTTCTGAAACGATTTCTTCAAATTGTGTTTTTATCTTTTCAAACTCCCTCGAATTTAATTCATCCTCTTCCAAGTGAAAAAGAGCCACAAGATTGGCCGTTTTCCCCAGATTTTTATAAACAGCATTCTTCGCTTTATCTGCATATAGCACATAAACAAGAAATGAGACAATGATAAAAACGACTCCAAAAGCAACGGAACTGTATATACTTTGACGGGTTTGAATTTTCATATATCCATTTATTCTTGGGTTCGAATCAGATAACCGCGTCCTTTTACCGTTTGAATCAGTTTGTTTTCAAAATCAGCATCTATTTTATTCCGCAAATACGAAATATATACATCTACAACATTCGTATTCGAATCGTAATTTATTCCCCAAACAGCATCTAAAATCAGAGAACGGGCTATTACCTTATTTTTGTTTTCCATCAATAATTGCAGTAGCTTGAATTCTTGTAAGGTTAATTTAATTTCTTTTTTTCCTCTTTCTACAATATGACGGTCTACATACAAGTTAAGGTCATCGCAGGTTAAAATATTTTCTTGTATTTGGTTGTTCGATTTGAATCTACGCGTCAAAGCATTGATACGGGCGACAAGCTCTTTGAAGTGAAAAGGCTTTGCTAGGTAATCATCGGCTCCATAATCTAACGCTTTAACTTTATCATCAGGCTCGCCCAATGCACTAACAACAAGTATGGGTGTATTTATTCTTTTATATCGAACATATTGAAGCAACTCAATTCCGTCGATATCAGGAAGCATAATGTCCAAAATGATTAAGTCCCATTCGCGCTGAGAAATAAGACTGCGGGCATCGGTGCCATTTTCGGTAAGGACTATAGAGAATCCGCTCTCTACAAGTCCTTTAACCATAAATTCACTAATACGTTGATTATCTTCTACCAACAACAATTCCATCGTAAGCACTATTTTATGTCTTAAAAATAGCGATTTTTTATTACTCCTTCAATCGTTTATCTCTTCTATATGCAAAATAAAATATTTGAGGGAGCACTGTGAATGATAGGATCATATTAATTATAATTCCTCCAACAATCATTATAGCTAGAGGTTTTTGTATCTCAGAACCCATACCAGAGGACAGTGCGGCAGGAAGAAGTCCCATGGATCCCATCAAAGCGATCATCAAAACCGGACGTACCCGTTCTTTTACTGCTTCATTGATGGCTAGTCGTAGGTTGCGACTTTTTTGCATTCTTCTTTTCATTAAAGATATAAGTAAAATGCTATCTATGGCAACGATGCCGAATAATATAATGAAGCCGATACCTGCAGATATACCGAATATGGTATTGGTAACCCACAAGGAGATAAACCCGCCAATGAAAGCATAAGGCATTGTACTGGCAGCAATCAGCGTATCTTTTACTGTTCCGAAATTTAGATATAATAGAAATAGAATCAGGAGAATGACAGATGGTATGATCACCATTAAACGGCTTGTTGCGCGTTGTTGACTCTCAAATTCTCCGGCCCATTCCATTTTGTCTCCTGAGTTCAATACAACTTTCTCTGCCACTTTCTTACGGGCTTCGTTGATGGTAGAACCCAGGTCTCGATTGCGGATACTGAATCCTACTCCAACATAACGGCTGCTGCCATCCCTATATACAAATGTAGGGCCTGTGATAAATGATATGTCGGCAATTTCCTTTAACGGAACATATTTTTTATCCATCGTCGGGATAAGAATATTCCCTATTTTATCTTCATTATCTCTATATTCTTTTTGGAAACGCAGTTGTACATCAAATATTCGCTCCCCTTCATAAAACTTGGTTACGGCTTTTCCTCCGATAGCCATTTCAATTACAGCTTGTGCATCCGCCATTGAAACGCCATAACGAGCCATACGCGATTCTTCGAGTTTTATCTGTAATTCGGGCAAGCCAATACTCCGAAATACATTTACATCCTCGACACCGTTAATGTCTTTTATTACAGAGGCTGTGGAATCAGCTACGGCTTCCAACTGTTGCAGATCATCTCCGTATATTTTAATTACCAGGGAACTCTTAACACCTGCTACATATTCTTCCACATTGTCTTGAATAGGTTGACTGAATCCAAAAATCACCCCCGGGTATATATCCAAAGAATCTTGTATCTGTTGGATCAAATCATCCTTCTTAACTTTTCGTTTCCATTCTTTTTCAGGCTTTAATTCGGCATGGAATTCAATATTGAAAAAACCTGTGGCATCAGTTCCATCATTCGGGCGTCCGGTTTGTGATAATACAAATTTTACTTCATCAAATTTGCGAAGCTTCTGTTTCATCTGTTGTGTGATTTCTACTGATTCATCCAGATTTATGCTATTGGGTAGAGTCGCGCGGATATAGATTGCACCTTCGTTCATATTCGGGATGAATTCTGTTCCCCAAAACATAAAACGGACAAGGCAAAGAAGTAGCAGTCCCAAAAATGCAATAATAGTTCCTTTACGATAACGAGAACTGAATTCAAAGATTTTATATTGTGTTTTGATAAAGAAGCGGCTGATGAAATTTGTTTTGTCCTTTACTGTTCTATTCAGCAATAGTTTGCACATGACAGGGACATAGGTCAACGATAGTATTAAAGATCCCAATAATGCATATCCTAATGTAAAAGCTAAAGGGGAAAACATCTTACCCTCTACTTTCTGAAATGAGAATATAGGGAATAGCGCCACCATTAAAATGATTTGTGCGAAGAAGATATTGGAAGCAACACTTCCTGCGCTTTTTTTGATAAGGCCACTTTTGATTGTATTTGTAAAACGTTCTCCTAATATATGACTTCGTTTTTCCATTGCCACAAATATAATCTCGACGATAACGAGTGTCCCTTCCAGTAAAAGTCCGAAGTCGAGTGCTCCCATCGAAATCAAATTGGCAGGTAAACCCTGAATACGTAACATGATAATGGCAAACAGAAACGATAGAGGAATTACCGTAGCAACGATAACGGTTGTACGCCAGTTGAAAAGGAAAAGAAAGACAACTAACGATACAAGCAAGATCCCTTCTGCCAGATTTCTGACAACTGTATTTACCGTTGTGTCAACCAGAGTAGTCCTGTCCAGAAAGGGTACGATTTCTATCTCAGGAGGCAGAATTCGCTCGTTTAGCTCAGTTATTTTCTCCTTTACGTTTTTTATAACTTCTCCCGGATTTTGTCCACGAAGCATGACTACAATTCCCTGTACCACATCGTCCTGATCATCCAATCCCACTTGCCCCAAGCGGGGTTTAGCTGAAATATTGACTACAGCTACTTGCTTTACGCGAATAGGTGTTCCTCCCCGAGTTTCGATAAGTATGTTTTCTATATCCTCCACACTCTCTAGTAGGCCAATCCCACGTACAACAAAAGCTTGGCTTCCCTTTTTAATAATATCGCCTCCAACATTTACATTACTGTTTGATACAGCTTCATATACATCCAGTGGTGAAAGTCCATAATTAGAAAGTTCTACCGGGTTAACTTTTATTTCATATATTTTTTCTTCTCCTCCAAAACTATTGATACTGGCTACTCCGGGCACAGACAATAATTCGCGTTCGACTACCCACTCATTTATGGCTGTTACTTCCCTGATCGGCAAATCACTCTTGAGTACATATCGGAATATTTCGCCGGTTGCTCCCGATGGAGGTTCTATGGAAGGATCTGCTCCTTCGGGGAGGTCGAGGTCTTGCATACGATTGGAAGAATACTGCTGGGCGAAAAAATCGTCCACCCCATCTTCGAAAATGACTGTTACAACCGATAGGCCAAATAAAGATGTTGATCGCACATCTGTTTTTCGAGGGATAGTATTCATTTCACGCATGATGGGTAAGGTCACAAATTTTTCGACCTCTTCTGCGCTTCGTCCCTGCCATTGGGTAATAATACGCACACGGGTGTTAGTCACATCCGGATAGGCTTCGATTGGGGTATTAATATAACAGACTATTCCCGCCACAAATAATATCGCTGTCAGAAAGAGAATAAGGATATGGTTGCGAAGGGCAAAGGCTATAATGTTTTCTACGAATTTATGCATATTCTTAAAGACCTTTTAAGCCAGAGTAAATTAATAATTGATTTTTAATCACGATGTTTTCGCCCTCATTCAGCCCCGAGGCTATATAAGAGGTTTTGTTGTTGTGCCCTTGTAAAACAACTTCTTTGGATATAAATTTCCCTGCCGATTTCTCAACTATTACAAAATAGCGGTTGTCATCAAAAATCAATGCATCGGAGGGAATACTTATGCATTTGTTTCTGCTCTCATCTTTCAACCTTACCACAACAGACATTTCTGGCTTGAGTTTTAACTCCTTATTATGCATTACTATGCGAGCTTTCAGTACTTTCTCTTCTGGGTCAAAAACCTGAGAAATAGAATTTATTTTGCCGTAAAAAACTTCTTCCGGATAAGATAATGATGTTATCTCAACATCTATACCTTCACGGACAAATTGCAAATTTCCGGCATAAACATTGGCTACAACCCAGACGGTACTTAAGTCTGCGATTGTAAAAAGAGGATCGCTTCCATCGGAGACGGTGCTGCCCGAAGATGCATTTTTGCTCACCACGTAACCTGTCATAGGAGCTTTTATAGAGAAAGAACCATTCCCCTTATTCACTCCATAAACAGAGATATCGTTTCTAGTTTTATTCAATGCAGCTTGAGCTTGTGTTAGTTTTCCTTTTGCTTCCAATAATTCCTTTTCGGAGAGCATCCCATCATCGTATAAGTTTTGTGCTGTTTTCAGCTCACGTTGGGCTATCTTCTCTTCTGTTTCTAAAGATGTTTTTTCCGAGTGTAACGCACTTAACTCCGTACTGCGCATATCCAATAGATTTTGGCCTTTCTGGACTTTATCGCCCAAAGAGAAATATGTGCGATCAATAATACCATTTACCAGAGACGTGATATTTACAACCTTGTCAGGGTCACATTCTACCTTTCCGGCAAGCGTTAATTCCCGAGCTTGATTACTCAACTCCGATTTAACGGTTTTAACATTGTTCAAAAATGCTTCTTTCATTGAACCATTCTGTTTTTCCTCTTTTTCACTGTCCCATGAGCAAGAGGCAAGTAAGAATATCGATAGAAAAAACAGAGCTAAATACGTCTTTATCATATGGGGCTTTTATTTAATTTCGGTACCAATTGTATATTGTAATTCTTCAAATTGTATTTGTATTTTCTTTTCCGCAGTTAAGAATGTTTGTTTATTACTTCTGTAAGTATCCATAAAATCAATATATTCAATCATACTGACATTCTTATTCAGTAGATTTTTTGTATATATCTCAAGCATACTGTCTAGTTCCGTAAGTAATTGGTTGTTGCTTATTTTTTTATAAAAATCATATGCCTGTAAATAATTAGTGTAAGCCTCTACAACTTCATGTTGAACCTGATTAATTTGTTGCTTCTCCATGTATAAACTTTGATTGTGATTGAGGTGTGCTGCTTTAATTGCACCCTGATTCCGATTTAAAACAGGAAGATCGAAGCTAATTCCAAATCCGACAAAATCCTTCCATACGCCTCCAAAACGATCATAACTGGCCGCTATCGTGATATCAGGTATACGTTGAGCTTTTTCATAAGAGAGGGATTTCTCAAAATATTTAGTTTGGAGTTTGCTTTTTTTGATATCGGCTCTATTTTCTTCTGCTTGTTGTATAAGTTGTGTTAAGGTAAGGGAAGCCGGATTGATTTTATTTATTATATCTTTTTCTATTTCAATATTTTCCAAAGGATTAATAGACAGGAGTATTTTAAGATCCTTTGATTGTTCATTCAGTTCTACTGACGTATCATTACTTTCATTTTCTATTTCAAGTAACGATGATTGCAAGCGGAGTAATTCCGATTTTGCAATATTGCCTTGCAAAACTTGTTTTTTATACGATTCTATGAGTTGCGACAAATATTCTTGTTGCCCTTTTAGTATATCTGAGTAAGACTGGAGATATGTAATTTCATTTATCGATTTTCTCAACTCTAACTTCAATCCGAGCAATATTGTCTCAAATTCTTGGATAGCTATCTCTTTAGAGATTTTTTCTCGAGCAACGAGCTTTCCTCTTTTATTCGCCGTTTGGATTAATTGACTAAGCTCAATTGAAAATTGAGTGTTTTTAGCGAAAGATCCGAATAAGGGGGGAATAAATTCTGATTCTCCTTCCCGTTGTTTATTCGTACTCCAAAGATTCACACCTCCAATAGAAATATTTGGATTATCCCAAAGTTTTGCTTGTGCTATTTCTGCATCAGCAAGACTGATATTCATCTTTTCGGCAATAAGTTGTAGATTCTGTTCCAGAAAGATGGATTCAATTTGGTTTGGGGTTAACTTTAATGTTTCTTTTTCCTGACTTGTGACATTTAAATATAGGAGCGTAAATATTAGAAAGAGTAGATATTTCTTCATTTTGCAGTAATCATTTTATCGCTGCAAATATATTTTCTAAAGATTAAATAGTCTTTAGAGGAAGATTAGAAGTAGATTAGAATAAATCCTCACATACATGAGTATACGTTTTTATTTTTGATGGAAGTTGTTGATGTAATAGTCTCTTTTGTAATATATATAATTTAGTGATAACGAGATCTTTTATAACCAGATTAGTCTGTCTTTTTGATCACATTTCGTGCTACTTCTATCTTATACTTTTTGCCTTTCATTTTCTCATCTCTGATATTAGCCAGAAGGGTTTTTACAGCAGAAGTCCGAACGGCAACGAAAGATATAAAATCCTTCACTTCTATAAGACCTAAATCGGTTTTATCCAGTTTACCTTTTTGCAGGAAGAAACCAACAATATCGCTTTTGTTCAGTTTGTTCTTTTTACCTCCACTGATGTAGATAGTTTGGTATTCGGGGCGTTGAGGCAATGGTTTGCCTGCTTTAATCTGAAGTATATCCAGATGTTCCGGTATATAATCGGGCAATTTATCTTCTTTATATGATATAATATATGCTGTACCCGAAGCGTGCATTCGGGCTGTGCGTCCATTACGGTGCGTAAACTCACTTTCTTTTGCAGGAAGATGATAGTGGATGACATGTTTCATTTCCGGTATATCTAATCCTCTTGCCGCGAGATCTGTTGTAATCAGATAATTTAAACTTCCATTTCTGAACTGTATTAGAATCCGTTCCCGATCATCCTGATCCATACCTCCATGATAATATCCGGAATGTATGCCCTTTTTATTTAATAAATCACTGATGCGCTCGGCAACTTCTCTATGGTTACAAAAAATAAGAGCCGGCTCAGAATCTAGTGAACATACGAGTTGAAACAGTGATTCTATCTTATCTTTCTCAGGTGATACTACAAGTTTTAAAGAGAGGCTTTCAACTTTTTCTTCTTGTGTAAAATCTAGCGTGATAGGCGATTGCATTTGTATGAAATCGGGGATTTCCACATCGGAAGTGGCAGACAACAAAACTCGCTTTTCTAAATTAGGTAGCTGGCTGATAATTGTATTCATCTCGTCCTGAAAACCAAGTTGCAGAGATTTATCAAATTCATCTAACACCAGCATTTTAATATCACCGGTTTCAAATGATTTCCTTTCCAGATGGTCTGTTAGACGCCCCGGTGTTCCGATAAGTAAGGCTGGGGGATTGCTCAGATTATTAAGCTCGATATCGATAGAATGTCCACCGTAACAAACATTGACCTTAAACTTCGTTCCCATTTTTTTCCACACCTGTTCTATTTGGAGAGCCAGCTCACGAGATGGGGCAATAACCAAACATTGTACGGTTTTTACATCCTCTCTTAACAACTGCAAGATAGGAAGCAAAAACGCAAGAGTCTTTCCCGAGCCTGTGGGCGAAAGGAGTATTGTGTTCTGCTTGTTTACAATTGTTCTCTGAGCTGCGAATTGCATCTCGTTCAGCGCACTAATGCCAAGATTAGCTAGTATGGTTGTCTGTAAGTTCTCTGCTTTCATACTACAAAGGTAAGACATAGTTTATGCATTTTATTTATTTCAGCAAGATTTGCAAAAAATACAAATAGAATATTCCGTAAATTAGCAATTTTCACTTTACTATGGATTATAAAGAATTAAGCAAACAGGAATATACAGCCCGCATTAACCGTGTAATGGATTACATTGGTCAGAATATCGATAAAACTATCGATCTATCTATGATGGCTGACCGAAAGTGGTTATCAACCCGAGGATGGCTCTACTTACGAGCTGTATCACAATGAGTATAGTGATCATCTTGAGTTTAGATTTATAGTTGACATCTGTATTCCGGTAAAACCGTTGTAAGAGATAAAGAAGCTGAATAACAGCAAATTATTCAGCTTCTTTATTATATAGTTATTTCAAATATCTACTCAATTCCTACCCACCATTTAGAAAATATCTGTGTGCTATCTTTCAGATTTACGATCTCTCCAATCATTGGGGTTAGTGTATGTTGATTTTTTTTCTCCGCTGCCTGAGTAACCTTTATCAAAGGTTCATCCCACCGATGGTTTGCTAATTTGAATTTTGAAGAATGTACAGGTAACAACGTTTTTGCGTTTAGGTCTTTGGCTGCTTCTATTACCTGCTCCGGCATCATATGTATATATTTCCATCCCGCACCGTATTGGCCGTTTTCTAAAATAGCAAGATCTATTTCGCCAAATTGTTCACCTATCCGGCTGAAATGGGTATCGTATCCACCGTCTCCTCCCAAATAGATTTTCATTGTTGGCGTTTGCAATAAAAATGATGCCCATAAAGATTGATTCGGAGATAGTCCTCTTCCTGAAAAATGGCGTGCAGGTAGGCAATAGGTAGTAAAACCTTCGTCCAAAAGAGCGTCTTCGTTCCAATCCAGTTCTATAACCTTATCCTTATCAAAACCCCATTTTTCAAAATGTTCACCAACTCCAAGTCCACAGATTATTTTGCCAGTACGATCTTTCAGAGCCATTACACTCTCATAATCGAGGTGATCCCAATGGTCGTGAGATATAAACAGATAATCAATATCAGGTATATCTTTTGTCTTATACACATCACTCCCTTTGAATGGTTTATTGAGAAATGACACGGGCGAAGCTGCTCCATCCAATACGGGATCTACTAATATCCGCTTACCATCTATCTGTATGAAATAAGATGAGTGCCCGAACCATACAAGTATATCCTTATTGCGATCCAGATTTAACAGGTCGGTCTTAATGGATGGTATTTCTTCTATTGGCGTCACACGTTTATAATCTCCAAAAAGGAAATCATACATCATGGCTACATAGCCTTTATCTCCTGTTAGTTGAGGAGTTTCAGTCAGATTCTGGAACTTTCCGTCACGATAGTTGGGAGAACTATTTACTCTTTCTTTTCGCTCTCCGGTTGGTGTACGACCAAAATTAGCTTGATTTAGTAAGATAATGATAGCAATAGCAAGTATGCCGAGTATAGATAGTGTTATTATCATTGTTCGCTTTAGCCTCTTTTTAGTTTTCGGTCTCATGTAGAAATTTTAAAGAGTTAAAACAAAATCTGTGCCAAGAAAATTTGGGGAAATTTATATCGTTTTAGTCTTTTTCTTATTCCAGGGTTTCATTACAGAAACAATAAGAAAAACGGATGCTAATATAAGAACCTGTAATGTTCCCCATGTTTGGGACATGTTTATGTTATGCAATAAGGTTGCATTGTCCATAGCGGCGTCTCGTAGTTGAGACGCAATATCGACATTCTCGTTAACCCATGGCCCGAGTACGAATGTTCCGAATAGTATCTGAGCAACAGTTACAATCCATTTTACAATTATCCATTTGTATTTAAAGAATCCCCAATTAGTCCAAATTCCATAAACAATACCGATGAAAAAACTAGCTAATGCTCCCGGGATGATCAGGTAATCATCTATAATCTGAATAATCCGGGATTTCATGTAAAGCTCGTCACCATTTGCCGGATTTACCGAAAACAATACGACCAATAATGCTATGCCTCCTCCAATCCAAAGGACAGCAAAAAACAAATGGATGATTTTTAAGATTTTTATTCCTCGAGAGGAAAGTTTTTTCATGGCAACATATTTTAAACATTGAAAATATTCAGATTAAAGATAGGTATTAGTATTTGTTGACAAATTCTTTAGGTGACATATTGTAGCTTTTTTGGAAGACTTTTGCAAAATAAGATGGAGAACTAAACCCTACATTGTAAGCAACTTCATTTATTCGCATATCGGTTTCTAATAATAATTTGCAAGCTTTCCTTAAACGATAATTTCGGAGATAGTCGCCAGGTGTTAGGCCACTTATGGTTTTCAATTTTCGTTGCAGGTTAGAACGACTGATGCTAAGTATTTCTGTTAATGATTCTACTGAAAAGTTTTCGTCTGAGATGTGTTTTTCTATCTCTTCGTTTAATTTGCTGAGGAATATCTCATCACTCTTATTGGAAACAAGGTTTGAGTAAGATGTTAGAGGTGAGCGGTTAAATGCATCCAGCATCGTCTTCCTGTTCTCCAGCAGACTTAGAACCTGTGCTTTGAGGTACGACATTGAAAATGGTTTTTCGATGAATACATCAGCTCCGGACAATAAACCTTCTACCTTGACAGCATTTTCTGTTTTGGCAGATAATAGTATAATTGGGATGTGACTATAATTGATATCTAATTTTAGCTTCTTAGTAAATGAAATACCATCAATACCGGGCATCATTATGTCTGATATGATGATGTCATAACTTTTATCTTCAAGCATGGCTAATGCTTCGGCTGCATTAAAAGAGGAGTCCACAAGATACTCGCTTTGTAATGCTCTTTTTATAAAGGAATTCATCTCCGGATTGTCCTCTACTACCAAAATGCTATACTGAGTATTACTATCTGGTTGGAGGACATTCTCTGTTGGTGTTAGTACGAAAGATTCACTTTCAAATTCATTTTTTATAACAGGCTCTATGTCAGAAAATCTGAAAGTGAATAGAGTTCCCCCATTTTTACCATCTGTTACATTTATTGTTCCTCCCAGTACTTCTGTTAGGTTTTTGGCAAGAGCCAGACCCAAACCTGTGCCAATTTTTCTATCGTCAGTTTGCACTTGATAGAAGGGATCAAATATTAGTTTCTTATGATTGTTCGATATTCCTTTTCCGTTGTCTTCTACACTTACTGTGTATGATTTATCGCTGTTGCAAGTTAGAGTTAATACTATTTTGTCCTTAGTATATTTCAGTGCATTTGTTAATAAGTTGCCTATGATTTTTGTCAACGCATCGGTGTCGGCATTTATATCCACCTCTTTATTTTCCGGTAAGTCTAATATAAAGTTGATCTGCTTGCTTTGGGCTGTTTTCTTGAAACGTTCATATAGCTCAATGATAAACTCTTTTAAATCAATGATCTCAGGGTTTATGATATAACGAGTAGAATCCATTTTCCTGAAATCCAGCAATTGGTTGATAAGAACAGTTAATCTGCTACAATTTTTCTCAATAATCAGCAAATTCTGTTGTGTGTCGCTATTACCCTTATTTGTATTGATGACTTCTTCTAAAGGAGCCGATATGAGGCTTAATGGGGTTCTTATTTCGTGAGCAATCGTTGTGAAGAAGTCAATTTTAGATTTAAAGGCCAGCGTTTCTTGTTCTATTTTAAACGTTTCCAATTGTTGAGCCTGTTTTTGCTTATTCTTTTTCCAGTAGTAAGATAAAATAGCATAGGTCAATGAAATCAACAGTATGAAATATACAATCTTGGCAGGAAAGGAGAGCCAGAATGGAGGTAATATTTCTATCTCTATTTCCGATCCGGTTTCATTCCATAATCCGTCATTGTTTGTAGCCTTCACTTTAAATATATACTTACCATAAGGCAGGTTGACGTATGTCACACTTTTATTATTCTCTACATAATTCCAATCAGTGTCAACTCCTTCCAGCTTATAGGCATATCGGTTTTTTGTTTGTGTAACATAGCTGAGGCTAACATAAGAAATCATAAACGAGGCCTTATTGTAAGGTAGCTCTATCTTCTCTTTTTTATTCAGTTTTATTTGTATTTCATTTTCCAGTTCATTATCCGAGTTTTCGAAGAGCTTAATCCCTGTGATTTCCACAGGTGGTGTAACTATATTTTTATTTGCGTTCAAATCCTGAGGATAGAAAGAACTGAATCCATTTATTCCTCCAAAATAAAACCGACCGCTTTTTGCTTTATAACTCGATTTGTAGTTGAACTGGTTGCTTTGTAAACCATCCTCTTTGTTGTAT
>POVV01000096.1_pt1 | contig 80610 bp, 77 predicted proteins | sample 1560271 | NCBI WGS metagenome assembly POVV01 (sample SAMN08337232, study PRJNA429181) | Bioreactor metagenome, whole genome shotgun sequencing project. | biome: cows' rumen and soil; feature: anaerobic; isolation source: anaerobic chemostat enrichment culture, galacturonate as sole carbon... | reverse complement strand
TCAATGTTAGATTACTACACCGAAAGGTATGTCAAATGTTAAGTTGATTGAACCGCCGTGTACCGAACGGTACGCACGGTGGTGTGAGAGGTCGGGAAATTTATTTGAATTTCCCTCCTACTCGATTGTGAAATGTAAGAATAACTGTCATTTTTTTACTTTTTTTACCATTACTTTGTGGTATAATAGCTGTGTTGCTGTCCAAAAACCAGACAGAAGAAAGACAGGCCTGACAAGCCTTATGAGGAGGAAGAACTATGAATAAAAAGAGAATTATATCCATTTTTTTGTTGATCACAACACTTTTAATGCTGCTTACGGGTTGCACGGGAAAGTTTGATGCAAGCGGTTATACAAAAGCAGTACTTGATGTTTCATATAAAAATGAAACAGAAGAGTATATTAAATTAACAGGATCAACAAAAGAAGCAGCAGAGAAAATATTTGAAAGAAATATGGATGTAACAATGGAAGGATTTGAAGCACTGAATTTTCCAGAAGAATTAGAAAGTAAATTTAGACAGCTGTTTGAAGACTTGGCTAAAAATGTAAAATATACGGTAGGCGAGGCTGTGGAAGATAAAGAAGGAAATTTCACTGTGGATGTTTCTGTTGAACCTATAATGCTTTTTGATGATACATATGAAGAATTTCAAACACAAGCTCAGGACTACGCAACTAAGGTGGCTAATGATGTGATGAATGGCGCCGAGGTGCCCTCTGACGAAGATATGCAGAATAGTGTATATGAAATCTATTACAATATTTTAAAAAGCACAATGGATGCAGGAATACAGTATGGTGAGGCGGAAGTAATCACCGTTCATGTAAACAAAAGCGAGGGAAATGTTTATGAAATTCCTGAGGAAGAAATGACAGCTTTAGATGAAAAAATGATATCTCAAGAAACAATGCTGTAAAATTTTGATATTGAATTAACGTAATAATTGGACAGGAAATAAGTTAAATAAAGAGAAGAATCCCTTTGTCACAAATGTGGCAGGGGGATTTTATGGTTTGAAAGTTTAATCATCTATTTCAGATAATGATAATCCTCTGGGTTCTACAGGTGTGGAAAAAACAATTTGAGTTTGAGTTTTACCAAACATTTGTAGTCTGCCAATAAACGAATCTAAAAGCATTGTATCAGGGAAGATGACTTTTAACAGCATAGAATAAGTACCGGTGACGCAGTTACATTCTACAACATTTGATATGGCAGAAATGTAAGGATAGAATTCTGATTTTTGATCAGGAGCAAGTTCAAGATTAATAAAGGCAGTAATATGATAGCCTAATTTAAATGGATCAATTGCAGCATGATAACCGGTAATTATCCCTTCTTTTTCAAGTTTATCTATTCTGGAAGATACAGCCGGGGTTGATAGAAATACTTCCTTTGCCAGATCTTTTAAGGATGTTCTTGCATTTTTTTGCAGCAGCGTAATTAATTGAGTATCAATATGGTCCATTTTAGTCCTCCTTGGTCAGTATCACCGTTTTAATGATTATATACTGTATTAAAAAAAAACACAATACGAGGGGAATGTATACTTAATAAAAATAAGTTTAGCAAGAGATTACTTAATATCTTAATCTTTTAGTACTAAAAATAAAATTAATATTCGAAAAGTAAATGGTGCTATTTACATCTTATTTTTATTGGCGTATTCTCAGATACGTATTAAAAACAGAGACTACTTATAAGTCAACAGGAGGATGTAAAATGAAAAATACAAGAGTAGAAGCAGATTCAATTGGTGTTTTGGAAGTGCCGGAAACAGCATATTATGGTGTACAGACACTACGGGCAAAACAGAATTTTAAAATAACGAATCAGCCTTTACATCCTGAATTTATTAAAAGTATAGCAAAAATTAAAAAAGCTGCAGCAATAACAAATTGTAATGCAGGAAAATTATCCATTAATCATACATCATTAATTATAAAAGCCTGTGATGAGATTATTGAGGGGAAATTAATGAAGGAGTTTATCGTAGATGCGATTCAAGGAGGAGCGGGAACGTCTGCTAATATGAATGCAAATGAGGTAATTGCTAATCGTGCTATAGAACTGATGGATGGGAGAAAAGGAGATTACAGTATAATACATCCTAATGATCATGTAAATATGGCACAATCTACTAATGATGTGATTCCAAGTGCTGGTAAATTGACAGTACTGCAGCTAATGAAAGATACAATTACTGCATTAAGCTTTCTTCAAGCTGCTATGCTGGAAAAGTCAATAGAATTTAATCATGTATTAAAAATGGGTAGAACTCAGCTCCAGGATGCGGTACCTATGAAACTTGGACAGGCTTTTCATGCATATGCATCTGTCATAGAAAGAGATATTGAAAGGCTGAAAGATGTACAAAAGTATATGAGAGTTTTAAATATGGGAGGAACAGCTATTGGAACAGGGATAAATGTTCCTTCTGCATATTTAAAAAATATCTGCAGAAATATTAGTTCTGTAGCTGAGGAAAATTTTGAGCAGGCGGAAGATTTATTTGATGCAACACAAAATGTAGATGGATTTGTAACCGTATCGGGTGTGATAAAAACTTGCGCAGTTAATCTCTCTAAAATCTGTAATGATTTAAGGTTATTAAGTAGTGGACCTAGAACCGGGTTCAACGAAATAAACCTACCGGCAATGCAAAACGGCTCTTCAATTATGCCTGGTAAAGTAAATCCGGTTATTCCAGAAGTAGTATCACAGGTTGCTTTTCACATTGTTGGTTGTGACGCGTCAATAACAATGGCTGCAGAGGCTGGACAAATGGAATTGAATGCTTTTGAACCTGTCATATTCTATAATTTATTTGAAGCGATTGAAACGCTGGGGAATGGTGCGGAAACGTTAACGAATAATTGTATTCTGGGAATTACAGCAAATGAAGAGCGCTGCAATGAACTGGTCAATGCCAGTGTAGGAATCAGCACAGCACTTTGCCCTTATATTGGATATAAAAAGTCTGCAGCAATTGCCAAAGAATCTTTGAAAACAGGAATTTCTGTTAAAGAATTGGTAATACAAAAACAATTTTTGACCCCTAAAGAGGTAGCTGAAATTTTAAATCCTGAGGTGATGATACAGGCACAGCGATATGAAATGGCAAAGTAAATCTTATAACATTTATTTCTAAAATTTTGTAGTAAGAATATCAGCGAGTTTGTTAATCAGCAAAGTACTATTTAGCGTTGCAAGTAAGTTATAAAATCAATAGATAGTTATTAGGATGCAATTATTTTGTCGTAAAAACTTATATAATGTGATATTATATTGGATTGTCAACACTTTCCTAGACAACATTTTTAAGGGTATTCCTTCGAAACTCCACTGGAGTTAGATAGCCCAGCGAAGAGTGAATTCGGTGATTATTGAACCAATTCACATAATCCGCTAATTCTAGACGGAGACGATATAAATCGTCAAAGGATTGATTCTTTACAAACTCAGTTTTAATGATTTTAAAGGTGGCTTCCGCGACAGCATTGTCATAAGGACAACCTTTATGGCTCAATGAGCGCCTAATATCAAACGTATCCAATGTCTCATCAATCAATTGGTTTTTAAATTCGTTACCTCGGTCCGTGTGGAAAATTTGAATCTCTCCCAAACTGCCTTTAACTGTTTGAAATGCCTGCTTTACTAATAATGCTGTTTTGTGGGGACCGGCACTATAGCCAATGATTTCCCGATTGAAGAGGTCGACAAGCACACATATGTAGTTCCAGCTCATGCCTACTCTAACGTATGTCAGATCACTGACCACAACATTTCTATAGGATTGTTTATCAAAATGGCGGTCTACGATATTTTTCACTTTAGATTCGTTACAGGTATCTTTCTGCGGACGGAACTGAGCAGTTGTATAAGTAGAGACAAGTCCCTCCTGCTTCATGATTCTTCCAATTCTACGTCGAGATGCAAGAATGTTCTTGGCAGCAAGTTCTTTCTTTATCTTACGAGTACCATAATTATTGCGGCTTTTACGGAATATTTCTTCAATCATTTTGGTTAGTTCAGATTGTTCCTGGGGAAGTTTTGCTTCATAGTAGTATGTACTTCGTGGGATTTGCAGGGATTTACACATTGCTGATACTGAATATTTATGAGTATTATTTCTAATAATCTTTATTTTCGTCCCATAATCAGCGCGGCTTGCTTTAAAATATCATTTTCCATGAGCAGCCGTTGATTTTCTTTACGAAGTCTAAGAAGCTCTTCTTGCTCGGGAGTTCGGTTATCTTTTTCATGGAAAGAGCCAGAGTTATCAGCCTGAGCAATCCATTTATCAAGGAGAGAACCGGCAATATCGTATTCGCGGATAATATCGCATTTGCGTTTTCCGCTGCGGTAGAGATCTACAATCTGCTGTTTTAATTCAGATGTATATGTGCGTCTTGTTCTTTTTCTTTCGGGCATAATTATTCGTTCCTTTCGTTATATAGGTTTATTGTATATGCCCTTAAAAAATCTGTCTAGTTTATTGTAGCCGATCCATTTTTATGCACCTACTGTTTATGTTCCTTATGGTGAGATGACTCAGGAAGAGCGAATAACATTTATCGGAGATGTTCTGAACCGGAAAAAAGAAGCAGCAGCATCAATTGAATTGTATAATTCTATACTGGCAGAAGCAAAAACCAGTCTTTCTAAAGCAGGGATTAGTGAATACACAGTTTCAGTATTTGAGAACGGAGCGGAAGGGACAATGTCAGTTAAAGGAAATCAATTTGGAACAGGCTCCATTTTATACAAGGAATTAGGGATTTCCGCACCAGAAGCAGTACAAACAAACATAATCGATCAGGAATTAGGAAGTGAAGAAGTATCGTTTGAAGTGGTGTCTGATTATAGTGGTGATTTTATTATCCATAATGTTTACGAAGGAATGGAAGACTTATCAGAGAATTCCATTTGGACTTCAATTCAGGCAGTGCAGAATAATCGTGTAATACCGATGGAGTTTGGATTTAGTTATTATCCAGATATTTATTCCGCAATGGCTCAGATTAATTACCTGACAGAATCTTTGATTCAGGAATGATATTAAAGTTAAAGTATTTCTATGTAATTACCTGGCTGCCTTTTACATTTTTTCTTTAGTTGAGCAATATCGTGGGAAAAATCTCCTATAGTTTGATATCCATTTGTTTTGTTTGATATTCCGGCAACAGACAGGCTGGCAAGTGGAAACTTTTCGGTTACACCATTTCTGTTTTTAGAGATGATGTAACCATTTTTTATATCCTCATCATGATATAACGAAATTATTTTAGACGAGAATAGATCAATTACAGACTGGCAGTATTTTTCCCCATTCTGATAGTCACAAATGACAATAAAATCATCACCCCCAATATGCCCGATATACTCGTTATTCAAAGCACATTTTTTTAGTATTTGAGCCAAAAGCATAAGCATCTTATCGCCGTTATCAAAACCATAAGCATCATTGTATGCCTTGAAATTATCAATATCATAATAGGTAATACAATAGGGATTTTCACTAAAAATACGGTTCAGTATATTTTTTTCAATTACGAGATTTCCTGGCAGGCCAGTCAAAGGATTTGTTTGCTTTGCTATATCTACTTCTATTTTGGTATATGCATCAAGTAGATTCTTTATTGTTACTATACCCCAATATTTATGTTCTTTTTCTATTACAATAGGATTATATAACTGTTCAAAAGGTCTTTGCATAGCAAGACGTGATACCTGATCTACCGTCATACGGTAATTAACTCTCAAAAAATCAGTTTTCATTAATTGCTTAATTAATTTTTTTGAATTAATGCTATAACCATATCTTCCACTGAACATTTCATTTAAATCTGTTCTAGTCATAAAGCCCCCTGCAATATTATTTTGTATAACAACAAAATCAGTTATGGTGGGATTTAATCTAAGCGTTTCGTATATAGATTCAGCTTTTTCATCTGGTAAAAATGTATATCCAGGTTTAGCTAAATATCCAATAATCGGATAAACAGAATTTGCACTATACTCTAAATATTTATTTTCATTTTGTTTTAATATATTTTGAATTTTGGCGGTTGAAATATTCTCGAAAGTCTCTTGTGGAATTCCCAAGTAATAGCCTTGTCCATAGTCAGCTTCTAATCTTATCAAAGTTTCAAGTTCTTCTTCAGTTTCGATACCTTCTGCAATGACTTTTATGCCAGTGTTTTTTCCAAAATCCACCATAGCTCTGCACAGTGCCTGTTTTGTTTCATCTTTATCAATATTTCTTATAAGATTCATATCTAGTTTAATAAAATTTGGTTTAATACTTGCAATAACATTTAAACCAGAATGACCTGCACCTACATCATCAATTGCAATGCCATAGTTTTGGTTTTTATAATGAGAAATTGAACTTAAAAATGCATCGTTATCAAATATGGAAATATGTTCAGAAATTTCAAATATAATGTTACTGGCATCCAAGTCATATTCATTTAAGCGATTTTTAGTGAATCCTTTTTTAAAATCATCATCATATACAATATTAGAATTAACATTCACAAATAATTTTTTATTCTTATCAATGTGAATAGCGTTTTCTAAAGCTTTGGTTCTACATAAGGTTTCTAATTCCCAGGATTTATTTAGCCGGTCGGCAACTCTAAACATGTGTTCAATATTAATTTGAAGTTTTTCATTTGTTATTCTGCTGAGTGCTTCGTATCCAAATATTTGGCCGTCTGTTAACGACACTATGGGTTGATAGACAGGTTCAATATATTTACCATCCAATATCTGTTCAAGTATATAACCAGTACTTTTATTCACAATTTCTATTACCTCTCTGTTACTAGTATTTATTTCCGTTTATAACAAATTTAAGTGTCAAGAACAGATTACTAAAAACAGATAAAGAAAAATGCAATATAGTGTATAGTGTATGTAAAATTTTTATTAAGTTTATAGTATATAATAATTATGGATTTAGTTAACATATATTTTTAATTATTATATTAATATAAAAATAAAAAAGTTTATTAGCAAATAAAAAAAGCCAATAGGTCAACTACTGGCAGAATAAACATATATTTTTAAGTGGCAATTAAATTCTTAAAAATAAGAATCTAGAGTAAGAAGTTTTTTGTAGTTTGACTATGGTTCAATAAAAACATTTTATATAATTGTTATTTGCATTATCCCAATTAATTACATGGAACCAATCATTTATATAGTCCGTCCTCAAATTATAATGTTTCAAATAATATGCGTGTTCCCATACATCTATGTTGAGTACAGGGCACAACCCTAAAGGAAGAGGAGTATCTTGATTGGCAGTAATTATAATTTTTAGTTGTCCGGCAGCATCGACTACTAGCCATGCGTATCCTGAACCAAAAACTGCTAATGCAGCTTTTTTGAATTGGTCTTTGAATCCTTGATAATTCCCATATTGTAGAAAAATAGCATCTTTTAACATTCCAATTGGCTGTGTTGGAGCTGGATTTAGTAGGTTAGAAAAATAAAACTGATGATTAAAAATACCACCGCCGTTGTTTTTTACAGGAATCTGAATAACTTCTGGAAGGCTAGGTACATTTAGCAGTAGCGTCTCTAAAGTCCAGTTTTGAAATTGTGGATATTTACTCAGTATATTGTTCAAATTATCAATATAAGTTTGCAGGTGTCTATTGTGATGCAGCCACATTGTTTTTTCATCAATAAAAGGTTCCATTGCATTATAGGCATAGGGCAAAGGATGATTAAAAAATTTATAATGTTCGTTCATATTTATCCTGTTTTTTTTACTATATGTTTATTAGTTCTTAATTGTGATTTACAATTTGATTTATTTAACTGTTTTCATATAAAAAACATATATTATAGTAAAAGGATAATTGGTGGATTATGAAAACAGAACGATATAAAGCAATATATTATGGATTAGATGCAGATTATCATACATTACAATATATTTCTCAGGCGTGGGAAAGCAGTGCCAGCAATATATATGAAGAAATGGATATCATTGTTTCGGGACAACTATATACCACATATTTTATTGATCAGAAGGAAATGAGAAAAATATCTGGGAGCTTGGCATTTGGGGTAACAGGAACTAGAAATCCTATAAAGGTACCAGATGAACAAGAATATTGGGAAGCATTTAGCACTGTTGCAGTAATGGTCAGAATAATATTAGGATATCCAGTTATGCTAATAACAGAGGCAGATATAGATTTTTTTGAAGAATCTAATAAACGATTATAAATATAAAGATATTTTAACAATAAAGGAACAAAAATATTTTGGGCATCAGCAAACTGCTCGCTGATGCCTAAAATATTAGCAGCGGTATGCTACCAGAACAACGTTTTCACCTGTATCTTCTTGAAGCTTTTGTTCCAATTCGGTAATCATTGAGCAGCTTGAATCGGAAAGAGTAGCAAAAGTGGAGTTATAAGAACTATTAGTATCTGAAACGGATATTATTTCTGACAAAAAATCACCACCTTTCCAGGTTAGTGTTTACTAAATAAATAATAATATGAAAAGATCTTACAAAAACTGTTATATTCATATTCACATTAAAAGAAATCCCAGCATGGGTATAGTTATTATGGACAAAAGTGCAGATGCAAATATAAGTGCTGCACCATACTTTGCATTTGCACCATACTTTTGTGGTAATATTACTGTGGTACTTCCTGCAGGCATTGCGGTCAGTAGTACAGTCACTCCTGCAAATGTTTAATTAAAATTGCATATTTTCATAAAAACCCATATAAGGCAGGGAATGCAACTAACCGAAAAATACAGAATATTAATACATCTTTGCTAATAAGTTGACGTCGGTCAGTTGTAGCCAATATAGAACCAATAACCAGCATTGAAAACGGACTTGTACAATTGCTGAGTGATGATACTACATTTCCGACAATACCAGGAAAACTAACATTACCCAACATCATTAAAAAACCTAAAATACAAGCCAAAATACATGGGTGAGTAATCACTTTCTTAACCGATTCTTTTTTATTAACAGATGTAAATAATGAAAGACCAGCCGACCACATTGTAAAACGAATTGGAATCTGAAATACGGCAGTATATAAAACACCAATATCTCCATAGATACGTTCATTAACAGGAATTCCAATAAAACTGGAGTTAGAAACAATCATTCCGTAATTAGCTACGCTAGATTTTTCTTGAGGCCATTTACGAAAAAGTAGTTTTCCTCCGTAAGTTGCAATTAATTGAATAACAAAGGAAATAATAAAAGCCAAGCCACAATTTCTTATAAGTTAAGAAGAAACTTTTATACGGCTAGTAAAACTATGCAGTATACTGCTTGGGAGAATTACATAAATTAACAGGTCGGAAAGTGACGTTTTAGCAAAATCATTAATTAACTCCATTTTTTTACATATAAATCCAATAATTAGAAAAACAAATAATTCACATTGCAATTGCGCTATTGTCAAAGCAAAATTCATGCCAATCCTCCTATTCCACATCTTGAAATATTTACAAGAATTAAATTTGGATTTTCAAAGTTTTTTACAATATCTATTTTTCCGCTAATCGGCAATACGCAGTTGAATCGATATCTTCGCCTAAATATACTTTCAAAAAATCACCCCTTTACGTTATACAGGGTATCATTAATTTGAAAATTTGTGAAATACTTGTATAAAATCAGTTATAATGCCTTGTAGGCATTTTTAACGAAATTTAGAAATTTACCTGATGCATTAGTAAAGATTTGTTGTCTTTTCCAAATGATAGCACCTCTGATACTATATTGAGGAGAAAAAGGTTTAAAGGTAACAAGTCTGTTATCAGCAAGTGCTAAAGCAGTTTTGGGGCATACTGCGAAACCAACATCATTTTGTGTCAGTATAATAGCAGTAGATAGTGTGTTATAAGTTGCAAATATATGGAGCTTTACATCTGAACTTTTAAACCAGCTGTCAATTTCATTTAAAAGTGCGGTACGGCCTGGTAATAAAAGTGGTTTCTCTGAAAGTTGCTTAAGTGATATATTAGTTTCTTTGGCTGAAGTATCGTTAACTGGAAGGAGTACACCCCAATAATCAGATTCTGAGACGGGAACAGATTCATACTTTTCAGAATCAATCGGTTCACGAACAATACCTATATCGATGATGCCTTTATCTAGTCGTTCCTTTACTTCATCTGAGTCACCACAGAATAGACCATAATTGATTTGCGGAAATTGTTTACTGAATTGTTTTAACAGTTGAGGAAGCACAGAAGCAGCCAGTGTTTCAGTACAACCAATAGATATAGTTCCAAAGTTAAATTCTAGATGGTCCAAAAAATCACGTTCCGTTTTTTGAACAAGAGTTATAATTTCCTCTGCACGTTGGCGGAGCAGGGTACCTTCCTCGGTAAGCGTAATACTTCGTTTACCACGTATAAAAAGCTTAACACTCAGTTCATCTTCCAGTTGCATTAATTGACGGCTGAGAGTAGGCTGAGTAATGTGAAGGGCTTCAGCAGCGTGGGTAATGTTACCTTCTCGTGCAGTAATCAAAAAGTAATGCAGCAGTCTAATCTCCATGACGTAGTTCCCTTTCTCTATGAATAATTTTGATTACAAAAAAATGCTTAAAAGTCATGTATATACAAGGCTTTTAAGCATTTTTAAATATAAAACAGGGGATGAGAGAATCGAACTCCCACCAAAGGTTTTGGAGACCCCTATCATACCATTTGACCAATCCCCTACAAAGTGTGACTAGATTTCAGTCACTAGATTAGTATACTAATGCAAATGGTTTTTGTCAAGAAAAAAATGTTTTTTTGTAGAAAAATCATATAATTTCTATTACATAAAATTTATGCTACATACATGCAGTGTTTCCTTTTCTACACAAAATTTCACATCCATATCTGCATATTTCATTCCATATATACGATTGGAATCATGCTGGTAAGATGGTCTGGGATCTTGAGCTAGAATTGCCATGAGGGGCTGCCTGTGTTTTGGAGGGATAGTGTTCAACCATTTTAATGGGCAGTCTACGATCAGACTTTTATTTTTCACGAGACCGCCAAATCCTTCTGATGCCTCAGGGTGGCTGTCTACATACGGCAAATAAGGTTTGATATCAAAAATAGGAGTGCCATCCATTAAATCAGCACCATCTACATAGAGAACTGGACCTGATTTAGAAGCCAGATCTATACTAATAAGACGTACAGAGGAGAGCCCCAGTGGATTAGGCCGGAAAGGCGATCGTGTAGCAAATACCCCTTTCCTTAGGTTACCGCCCAGTCTTGGAGGCCGTACAGTAGGTGCCCAGCCTTTATCGGCAGACATAGAAAAACCCCAAATCAACCAGATATGTGAATAATCTTCCAAGCCTCTCAGTGCAGCAGGATCACTGTAGGAAGGTTGAAAAGTAATTGTTGCACTGAGTTCATCAATCAGACCACTCTGCCTCGGTATCCCAAACTTTTCGGGAAAATCACTATGAATATATGCAATAGGTTTTAAAATATAAGTTTCCATAACTATTTAGCTCTCCTTATAAAAAAGTAATAATATTTTTAACAAAATATCTATTGATATAAAATAAATTTCTTTTGAAAATGTATCATAAAAACAAGGTACGAGTCAATGCAATAAGCTGGTAAGAAATAAATTAACAGAAATAGAAAAAAATATATTACAAATTTAAAGCTTATCCAGTATTTCAATTGCTATAGAATTCAGGCTGTAGTATAATTTAGAAAACAAATGAAGAGAGGTCGGTCATGGTAAATGAATTTCTAATGCAAGTAAAGAAAATGCAGAAAATGAACACAACATATGTAGCTTTTGGACAGGGGACGAAAATGCCTTTTATTACCTGCGATAAGGACACATTTAATGATCAGATATGGGTGTTTGCTACAGAGGAAAAGGCAAAAGAGTTTACTCAAAAGTGTAAAGATGAAAATCAGGATTTTATGATGATAGTGCGAATGGAAAACAATCAATTGCTGGGATTTTACAGCAGCTTGTATTTGATTGGAATAAATGAAGTAGTATTTGTAGAAGCGGAGCAGATGACTAAGATTCCTTTAAATAAAATGGTGGTTCAGCCTGATTATTCAAAAATTTCCGATGAAAAAAGACCTTTGGTAAATCCGCAGATGCAGTTGACCGGGATTTATTTTATGCAGGAAGTACATCGGAGTAAGCCTAATACTGAAAAACCGATACTTCGAGAATTAGAGGAAGAGATGGCTGTTAATTTGGTCAGATCAAAATTTTTAATGGCAATGGAAATTCAAGGCGGCGAAAAAAAAGCAGATGGTTCTAATATAAAAATCCCATGTGTAAAAAATCAGGAAGGTAAGCTGTTCCAGCCTGTGTTTACGGATCATAATGAACTTAGAAAGTTTAATACAGAAAATAAATTTCAGGCAAATATATTTGAATTCACAAATATAGAAAAAATTCTTGGCAGTAATATAGAAGGAATAGTAATTAATCCCCAGGGGATGAATATCGTTATTTTAAAAAGCAGGATATCTGGATTATTGGAACGATTTAGTTAAAATCAAAGTACAAAAGCTGGATTTTTTTGCTCATTTCCAAGCAAAACAGATAAAAGCCAGTGTGTCATGTTCCCCAGTCGTCAGAGTTTAAAGTCTAACTTTTTTGGGGCACATCATGATGCACTGGCTTGTCTTTTTAGCAGAAATTCGCTTTCATTTTAAGAGTAGTATTAAAATCATACGACTTTTGATCATTCCAGATTGAATGATTTGTTAGTTTCAAAGAAGTATGCTCCGAATAGAATAGCATAGCTTAACAGCAGTTCTATTATCTGTGTTGTCCATGTCTAAGAAAACGTTTCTTGTTTTTTTCTTTGATACAATCATGGGGCGGTTCCAAAAGTGATACAATTGTAATTGACAACAAAAGCATAGCAGTCAGCGATAAGATAGATAATGTAACATTACCTGATGCAGATGTATTCATGAACGCACCAGTATCAAATCTCATAACTGTCAGTCCGGATAGAATTGGATATAGACTGCGCAAGGTTACGTCTTTGATGAACATAGAACAATATCCAAATAGAAAAGACACAATAACGCCGCTCATATAAAATCCCTTTTTACGACTGGTAAAAGCTATAATAGGAAGAATGGATATATAGGTGAGAAATGAAATCCCGATTAATTGCAAAGCCCCAATAAACAGGTTTTCTGTATGCAAACCTGATATTCCTGAAAATAGTGCGATTAATAGGGTTACTATAAAACTATAAAGACCAAAAAGAATGCTTATAATTGCCATAGTCAGCAGCTTTCCGTATAGCAGGCGCCGGAAGCTTAAGGGAACAGTCAGAATATTCTTGAGTGTATTATCTGTATATTCACGATTTATGAGATATCCTCCTGTTAAAGTAAAAACAACCGGCATGAAGATAGTAACATTGTTCCAAATAGAACTGCTCATTAATGCTGCAAAATCAAAATTTTGTACTTTTCCTTCCTCCGTAATAACGGCTTGCGTAAATACAGATAAGATTGGAGGAAAAGTCATACCAATAAACCCAATAACTAGAATATGGAGTCGTTTTAACTTATCAAATTCTGTTTTTACCATGTGAAATATCATAGAATTCACCTCTCCTTTATATTTCTTTATGATGATAGATAAGAGTCATCCCTAATATGCAAATAGCGGCCTCTATCAGTAATACAAAAAAACATACAGAAGTGGGCGCGAAATATGGACTGAATCGATGATAAAATGCAGTTTGGATTTCACCAATGGGGTTATTGAACTGATACAGCCATCTGAAAATTAAGGGAATGGGCATAAGTGTTCCCACATTGAATCCTAAGGGATGCATTAGTATTGCATCACTTAAGTGCATACCATAATTCAAAAGCGTATAGAAGAACACAATAATCACTGAAAGAACGTAACTCTTGTTAAACCAAATAACCAGAATAATGCAAGGGAGTGACGCTGCCCACAGTAGCACGCCTGTTGCTGCAGTCAAGATAAATTGAACTATTAAATCAGTTAGCGCAATATGTTGTAAAGCACTGATGATCATAATGATAGCGAATCCTATCATTTGAAACAAAATAGAAAAAATAAGCAGTACCAACAGTTTAACCAGTACCAAGGAGTTTTTCGACAGAGGTATGCAAAGCAAATTTTTTAGCGTATCATTATCCTGTTCTGAAAAAAATAAATTAGCTGCCAGAATAATCAGCAAAGGCATAAGCAATAAAAAACCACTGTCTTCCCTGACAAAGCTGAGCATATCAGCAAATGTTACATTTGTAAATCCGGAAACCAGAGCTGTTCCCAAAACTGGAAAAATGAAAGCAGCAAGCAAAGCTAAAGAAAAAGTTTTTTTTCTCTTTAATTTTTTTAATTCGCAGAAAATCAGATCATGCAATGCCTTCACCCCCAGTTTTGCGCTTGAAATAGTTTTCTAAGGTATCTTCACAGGTGTGAGCTTCGGATACATTTAATCCGTTTTCAATAAAGGCACGGTTAAGAGCAGAAACAGCAATATGGTGATCATATAGACGCAGACTATAATCGTTTTCTATAGTGAAGTTTTTTGCACCGAAATTTGTCTCCATAATTCTTGAAGCCTGAGCTGTGTCTGAGACGATAAAATGAATATGTTTTCCATTTCGTTCTTCCAACTCGGCAAGGCTTTCCTCCTCCAGTAATATTCCGTGGTCTATAATACCAATGTCATCTACTAATAAAGATATCTCAGATAGTATATGGCTGGAAATTAATATGGTTTTTCCTCTTATTTCGCTTAACTCCCTTATAAATGAACGTACTTCTGCAATTCCAATGGGGTCAAGACCATTGATTGGTTCATCTAAGATAAGCAGTTCTGGATCGTGCATAATAGCCAGTGCAATAGCCAGACGTTGTTTCATGCCAAGAGAATATTGTGAAAACAGCTTTTTATCATTAACAGGCAGACCGACAACTTCCAGTGCGTCCCTAACTGCTGTACGTCTAGATACCCCTCTGAGGCGGGCAAAAATTCTTAAATTTTCTGTACCTGTAAGATTTGGATAAAATCCTGGGGTTTCAATTAAACTTCCAATTCGGGGTAATATTTTTTTTTCTTTTCCTTGAATGTTTTGACCAAAAATATGGATTTCACCAGAAGTTGGTTTCGTCAAACTTAAAAGCATTTTCATAGCAGTGGTTTTCCCAGCACCATTTCTGCCGAGCAGACCATAAATACGTCCCTTTTTAACATGTATATTTAGGTTAGAAACACTTTTTTGTGTGCCATACTGTTTGGTAAGATTTTTAGTTTTAATTATATAGTCACTCAATTCTATAACCTCCTTTTCATAATTCTTATACAATTTAATTTACCACATTAATCTTGCATAAACCTTGCATTAATCTTGCATTATTCTTGCAATTAAAAAATCCCCCGCTGGTAGAGAGGGATTTTTCAAGTCTTCAATGGGAAAAAAATTGAAAATACAGTATAGTGATTCGGCAGACTCTCAACAAGGATGCGGCCATTCATTTCTTCACTCAGCTGGCGGGCAATAGCAAGCCCTAATCCGCTTCCCTTATGACTACGTCCTTTATCACATTTATATAAACGGTTAAAAATGCATGTAATATCAGATTTTTCTATACCAATGCCATTATCCTTTACAAGGATAATGATTTCAGAACTTGTATTAGACATTTCAATATTTATTTTTGTAGCTTGGCTGTGGGATAAGACATTTTGAATCAAATTGTTTAGGATACGAGTATATCCTCCAATATCAACGTCTGACATTATAGATTTTTCTGGAAGAGTAATATCATAATGCAGATTGTTTTCTTCAAAAATGGGAATCCAGTCTTTAAGAATATTTCGTGTTAATTCAGAAAGTTCTATATGTTCGATAGTTAGAGTAAATTCACTGGAATTTAATTTAAACCAGTCAAATAGAACATCAATATAATCTTTCAAGTCATGTGCTTTTCTCCTTGCAACTTCGATGTAACGTTTCTGCTCCTTATCATTTACTATTCCTTTGTGGACCGCATCCAGGTAACCCAGCAGAGTAGTCAGAGGTGTTCTTATATCATGAGAAAGACTGGTCATTAACTGGCGGTTAGCATCATCGGCTGCTTGAAGCCTGGCGATTCTCTCTTCATATGCATAGATTATATCGTTGATTTTGAATGAGAGAGCGGAGGTTAACTTATGGTCAGAGGTGAGAATTCGCCTGTTCCCATTACCTGATTTAATATCATTTAAAGCTTCAGTGATATTACCGAGCTGGCGTTTTACGCTATTTAGTTTTGCAAGGAGCATAATACATAATAAAATAGTGATGAAACAAAATGAACCTGAAATCACATACCAAAGCATGATTTATACCTCCTTATTAAAGCGATATCCAATTCCTTTTACTGTCTGAATATACAAAGGAGCTTTAGATGCTGGTTCAATCTTTTTGCGGAGCCGGCTAATAATTGCCATAATATTACTGTCATCATATACATAGGTTTCACCCCATACCTCTTCATATATTTGTTTTTTAGTCAAAATTTTACCTTGATTTTCAGCACAAAATAGTAATACATTAAATTCTTTAGGAGGCAATTCAAATGTACCATTTTGTGTAATGATACTTCTATTTTCGATATCTATGGTAAGATCCTTGTAAATAAGAGGCTGAGAGGTATTGTCTCTCAAGCTGAAACGTGTGTATCTGCGAATTAAAGAAATAATTCTGGCTATAAGCTCTTCCATATCAAAAGGTTTGGTTAAATAATCATCAGCGCCGGAACGAAGTCCCTGTATTTTTGACAAACTGTCATTTTTAGCTGTGAGCATAAGAATGGGGATATTGCTTTGTGTTCTTATTTTACCCATAGTCTGAAAGCCATCAAACCCCGGCATCATAACATCTAATATGATGAGTTGATAATCCTTTTTTTCAAGTAAAAGCAAACCATCCATACCGGTATGGCAGCAGTCGGTACAAATTTGCTCATGTACTAAGGTTTGTTTAATTAATGCACATAATTCTCTGTCATCGTCTACTAATAGTATATGGTAATCCAAATTATATCTCCTTACATTTAGTGAACTGTTTCAAGTGATCTAATCTTTATATTTTCTTGATATCGTATAAGTATAGCATAAAAAATCAGGTGAAAAAAGATACATTTTACCCCTCTAATCTGATACTGATTAAACAGCAGTCGCAACACATAATTTCTTCTCAGCTTCCTAATGATTTTGTGCGAAAGACCTAAGAACATTAGCCATCCCAAATCCATAACATATAGTATAAGAATCAAATTAAATAAAATACAGCTTATGGAGAAGGTGTTATGCTAAATCAATATTCTGCTAAAAATCAATGTAATTGCTGCAACGGTGTCACAGGTCCACCTGGCAACACTGGACCAACTGGTCCTCAAGGAGCCCGAGGTGATATTGGACCGACAGGCGCACGGGGTCTGCAAGGTAACGCAGGACCAACTGGTCCTCAAGGCTCGCGGGGAAGCATGGGGCCAACAGGTGCTCAGGGGCTGCAAGGTAATGCAGGTGCAACTGGTCCTCAGGGGCAGCAGGGCAATGCAGGACCAACAGGCCCTCAAGGTCTGCAAGGTAATGTAGGAATAACAGGTCCTCAAGGTTTACAAGGGAACCCAGGGGCAACAGGCACACAAGGTCCCCAGGGTCTGCAGGGTAATGCGGGACCAACTGGTTCTCAAGGCTCCCCGGGGAATATTGGCCCAACCGGTCCTCAGGGCCTGCAAGGTAATGCAGGACCAACAGGCGCTCAAGGTCTGCAAGGAACTGACGGTCCCCAGGGTCCTCAGGGATCAATGGGAGATATAGGACCAACAGGTCCCCAAGGTCCTCAAGGTTTACAAGGTAATGCAGGACCAACAGGTCCTCAAGGGTTTCCTGGAAGTATTGGTCCGACAGGTCCCCAAGGAGTGCAAGGGAATGTAGGGCCAACTGGATTCCAAGGTTTACAAGGAAATGCGGGTCCGACAGGTAGCCAGGGCTTCAGAGGTGTTATAGGTCCGACAGGTCCCCAAGGCTTGCAAGGTAATGCAGGCCCAACAGGTATACAGGGATTCCCAGGTGATATCGGTCCCACAGGTCTACAAGGTATGCAAGGTAATGTCGGTCCAACCGGGCCCCAGGGTAGTACCGGGCCTACTGGTTCAACGGGGCTGCAGGGCAGCACTGGTCCCACAGGTATCCAAGGTGCCACTGGTCCGACCGGGCCTGCAGATATGGATATCAATGTGATGACCGTTAGTTTGGGGAATGTGGATACGGTTATCTCACCAAATGAAGGTAGCGGAAACAATCAGGCCATAGGTGCAATAGCATTTGGCGGTGATTTGGATATTAGCGATATCCATCATATATCAGCATATGTAATACAGGTGGGAGCCGGATCTGGACAGTTTCAGATGGCAGTTCTAGAAAATTTGACCACCACTACAGCTGTAGTTATAGGTATAACAAATATTGTCACATCTATAACAGGAGGGCTGTTTAGGCTGCCGCTTACTACTACGATTGATATACAGGCAGGGCAAATTTATTATTTGGCAGTATGGAATCAAGTTAATGCGTCTCAATTGGGTGGGAAAATAGCGGGAATTCCAACCGTTGGAAACGCACCCCCAATTAATTTCAGAGTTCAAAATTTATCTTCCGGCTTTACTTTAGGCAATGTCCTGAGCACAAGTGATGTCAGCTTGTTAAGAACACCCTGGCTTTGTGCAATGCAGTAAGAAGTACAATGTTAGATTTTAATAATACAAAAACATCATGTATGAATTCAAAAATTTATACATGATGTTTTTGTATATTAATTATATAAAAGATGGCTGAAATAGACGAAACTCTGCATCAGATTCAGCCAACCACTTATAGCGGAGACGGTGAGATTCGAACTCACGTGCCCTTTCGGACAACCTGATTTCGAGTCAGGCTCGTTATGACCACTTCGATACGTCTCCAGATTATATTTTGCATACTAGCGTATTGTATCAAATTTTATGGATAAAAACCAGCTTTTTTTCACGTATTTATATGAAATAGTTATACATAGTGTATTAGATAGAAGTAAGTGTGTGACATATAATAATTTATATTGACAATAGTGTGTGACGCACAGTATAATGAAATTACAAGGAGACAATACTATGGGAGAAGAAAAAAATTTGATGACAAACCTAACGTCAGAACTGAGAAGAGGAACCTTGATACTTAGTGTATTAAGTCAGGTCGGAGAAGAAAAATATGGATATGCACTTGTTCAGAGTCTTGAAAATAAGGGGGTTGAGATAGATCCAAATACACTGTACCCTTTACTTAGACGACTTGAAAAACAAGGGCTACTAAGCAGTAAGTGGGATTTAGGGGAGTCCAAACCTAGAAAATATTATAAACGGACACAAGAAGGAGATGCTGTTTTTACAGAGTTGAAAGAGCAGTGGAGAAGGCTGTCGACTAATATGGGGAAAATTTTGAGGGAGGAAGTATGATGACAGATATAGATAGAGAACTAATGGAACGTTATATATACGAGGTGACCAGAAAACTACCAAAGGAACAAAGAGGAGAAACTGAGAGGGAATTAAGGGAACTTATGGACGATATGCTGGAGAGCATGAGTTTAGAACAGATGTTTGATAAATTAGGTGATCCGGCTGTGTTTGCCGGAAAATACAGAGAAGCTCCCGCTTACGTAATAGGACCTGAATATTATGATAACTATATCTGGGTGATAAAGATTGTTGGTATATGTGTTTGGGCAGGCCTTTTTTTATCCACGATCATTCAAATGTTTACCCAAAATCCTGATGTATTATATGAACTTTTTAATTTTATATTAGAAGGTATGATAGCATCTGTTACGGCTTTGGGTTCTATTACTTTAATTTTTGCAATTATGGAACGTCAGAAAATTAATTTGGACTTAAAAAAAGAAAAAAATTGGGCACCTGACATGTTAAAACCAATACCGGATAAAAAAGCAGGAATAAGTAGAGGAGACTGTATTGTTAGTCTGATTTTCATTATAATTTTTTGCTGTCTTTTACTTTTTACACCGCAGCTATTTGGTGCGTATTCAATTCATGGCAATGATATCCGTTTTGTAGCAGTATTTAATTTAGAAAAATGGGGCATTATTCTTCCGGTATTTTTACTTAGTATGGCGATTGGATTTGTTGATGAAATTATACGATTAGTGTCTGGGTGTTATAATCAAATTGTTATGGTAAGCAGTATAGTAACGAATAGTATCCAGCTAATTCTATGGTGTATAATATTAAAAGTGTTTCCGTTCTGGAATGAGGATTTTGCATACGAGATAGCTTCTCAATTTGATGAAACGTTTCGATGGAAAACGCTGATGATAGAAAAGTGGAATACGGATTATATATCCAATATAATTTTGTGTATCGTAGTACTATCCGCGATAATTGAAGTTTCAGTTACTGTTTACAAAACAGTCCGCTATGGAAAAGCGTAACATATAAAAGTTAGAGTGACATGCGAACTACCGATATTATAGAAACTAAATCATGACTTTATATATTAAATAGTGAGAAAATGATTTTATAATAGTTTATTTGAAAATTAATTAATTTACTAAATATCCTTGCAGGTTTACGAATTAAGCCATTATCGACTTACTCTTTTCACTGTGGTATAATATGTTAAACGGTATACTTAATTTGCTTTAGTGTTAGAGATAAAGGGATAACTGTGAAACAGAAATTCTCTTACTTAATGCAGACAGAAAAGAGGAGTTTTATGGATAACACGTCAGAGAATAGACCTAAAAAACATATAAGTGTAGGTCTATTAGCTCATGTTGATGCAGGAAAAACAACATTGTCAGAAGGGATGCTGTATGTCAGTGGAAGCATACGAAAATTGGGGAGGGTGGATCATCAGGATGCATTTCTTGATACTTATGAATTAGAAAGATCCAGAGGAATCACTATATTTTCCAAGCAGGCACTTTTCTCGTGGAAAAATATGGATATGACGTTAATGGATACTCCTGGGCATGTAGATTTCTCTGCAGAGATGGAACGGACTCTTCAGGTACTGGATTATGCGGTTCTTGTAATCAGCGCGACAGACGGGGTACAGGGACATACAGAAACACTGTGGCGCCTGCTTAAGCAATATAATATTCCAGTATTTATCTTTATAAATAAGATGGATCAGAAGGGCACCAGCAGGGATGCTATATTAATAGAATTAAAAAAGAGATTTGGTGACGGATGTATCGATTTTAGTCAGAATATTGAAACATTGCCAGATCGTGAAGCATGGTATGAAGAACTCGCTGTGTGCGGTGAAAAATTGCTGGAAGAATATCTGGAAACAGGAGAAATCACAAAAGACTCCATTCAGGATGGTGTAGCAGAAAGAAAAATATTTCCATGCTTTTTTGGTTCTGCGTTGCAGATAAAGGGAGTGGAAGAACTTCTTGAGGGACTTTATGAGTTAACCAAAAGTCTGACATATTCTGCGGCATTCGGTGCAAAAGTCTATAAAATATCTAGAGATGAGCAAGGGAACAGGCTTACTTATTTAAAAGTAACCGGAGGTACCCTGAGTGTCAAGGATGTTTTGCCCGGTACAGAAGAAAAAATAAATCAGATCCGCATGTATTCTGGACAAAAGTATGAGGTGGCCAAGGAAGTTCAGGCAGGGCGGGTATGTGCTGTTACTGGTCTTTATCAGACGTATCCGGGACAAGGCATTGGCCATGAAGAAGCACAGGATATGTTCATACTCGAACCTGTACTGACTTATCGGCTTCAGTTCCCTGACGACCTTGATGTACACCATATGCTGCAAAATATGAAACAATTAGAAGAAGAGGATCCTCAACTCCACATTGTATGGGAAGAACAGTTGGGGGAAATTCATGTGCAGCTAATGGGAGAAGTGCAGACAGAAGTACTGAAAAGTATAATAAAAGAACGCTTTGGTGTGCCGGTTGAATTTGGTTCAGGTAATATAGTTTATAAGGAAACAATAAAAGCACCCGTTGAGGGGATAGGACATTTTGAACCGTTGCGTCATTATGCAGAAGTACACCTTCTGCTTGAACCAGGGGAACGAGGATCAGGGATTCAGTTTGATTTAGACTGCAGTGAAGATATTTTGGATAGGAACTGGCAGAGACTGATCCTCACACATTTAGAGGAAAAAGAGCATAAAGGAGTGTTGACCGGATCCCCGGTTACGGACGTTAAGATAACTTTAATTACGGGACGTGCACATGTGAAGCATACAGAAGGCGGTGATTTTCGTCAGGCAACATATCGTGCGGTCCGACAAGGATTGAAAAAAGCCCATAATATTCTGCTGGAGCCGTATTACAATTTTAGAATTGAAGTTCCCGCGGATAATATAGGGCGAGCCATGGCAGACATACAAAAAATGTACGGGAGTTTTGAACATCCTGAGATGGAAGCGGAAACATCAGTCCTTACTGGTGTAGTGCCTGTATCAACAATGAAAGGATATCATACTCAGCTGCTCGCTTACACCGGAGGGCGTGGAAGACTGAACTGCAGCTTGAAAGGGTATGGGGAATGTCATAATCCAGAGGAAGTTGTGGAAAATAAAGCCTATGATTCAGAAACAGATTTGGACAATCCAACAGGTTCGGTGTTTTGTGCTCATGGTGCTGGTTTTGTTGTAAAATGGAATCTGGTGGAGAAATATATGCATGTTGAAAGCCCTGTTAAGGCTCCCCAAACTAAGCATGAACTGCCTGTATATCACCAGCCAATGTCTTCTTCACGTATTGAACTTACCCCCAAAGAGCTGGATGCTATTTACCAAAGAACCCCTGATCCGGTGCGAACAAAAAGTCTAACAGGTCCGATTACTGTAAAAGCACCACAAACAGTACAAGGGTTGAGAAAGCATGGTGCCAGAGAGAAGAAAAAAGCAGGAGAGTACTTGCTGGTTGACGGGTATAACATTATTTTTGCATGGGAAGAGTTGAAGAATCTTGCGGAAATAAATATGGAAAGTGCAAGAAATAAGCTTATGGACATCTTAGCGAATTATCAGGGCTATCGGCAATGCACATTAATTCTTGTTTTTGATGCTTATAAAGTAGATGGCAATCAAGGTGAGATACAAAAATACCATAATATAGAGGTGGTATACACGAAAGAGGCAGAAACTGCTGATCAGTATATTGAAAAGACAGTCCGCAGCATGGATAAAAACTATAGTATAACTGTTGCAACGTCAGATGCTCTGGAACAAGTAATTATTATGGGGCAGGGGGGACAGCGGCTTTCGGCCAGAGGACTGAAAGAAGAGGTCGAGTTAATGCTCAAGGAAATCAGGAAGGAATATCTGGGAAGAAACACTGAAGATAAAAATTATCTTTTTGATTATTTGTCTGAAGAGCTGGCCAAAGAGATGGAAACCGTGCGTCTGGGAACGGATTAAATAGAAAGAACCAAGGACAATACATCACAAAATGTAATCCGGGTTCTTTTTTCTTTTAGTTTAAATAATGAAGCATCTGCAGTTCCATATCATAGTCATATTTTGTTTTAGCGGTTAAATCAACTGTTTTAGAGGTGAGAAGGCATTCATCATCCAATCTCATATTATTCATTTGGGCATAATCAATCATCATATCTAAGGCTGACTGGCAGGCAGCTTCTGAAAATCTGAAACGATTAATCAGGTATCGTCCGTCTTCAAATTTTTTCATTTTCAACCCGGAAATTCTTTCACTTGAAAAGAGTCCAAATCCCTTTATTATCAGCTCTCCTCTTTGGCGAGAGTCTTCTCTTGAAAATAATAGACTTATTGTATCATTTTCAAGGTTCTTGGTCTGAATAAACTCGGTAAAACTTCGATTGATATATTTATCTATTTCACAAAGGGGAGCATTTAGTTCTATATAGTAAAAATTTCTGGACATCAGGTAGACCTCATACCGTGATGCCGTTTCAGGTATTGTACTTTTATATTGTAGATCTTCCATCATATTGTCAATGAGATGAAGTGTATATTCATATTTGGAAAGAAGTTGCTTGATGGATTGGCGATGCATATTCAGCAGTTCACAGGTATGTTCATAATCAGTCGTAGAATAAAGGAGCTGTTTGATATCTACAAGTGGGATATGCAGAATTTTATTTAAATACTTTATAATATCAATTGTGAAAAATTGGTCATACGTGTAATAACGATATTTAGTTATAGGGTCTAAATAAGAAGGCTTTAGAAGATCCAGATGGTCATAGTTACGTAGAGCCTTTGATGTAATATTCATAATTTTTGCTGTTTCTCCAATTGTATAATATTTTTCCAAAAAAATAAAACCTCCTCTTGACTTTGCCCTAAGGGCAAACCTTATTGTTATAATTATAACATACATAAAAGAAGGAGAAAAGAGCATGGATAAAATCAGCATTTTTCTAGATGGCCATGAAATAGAAGCTCAGCAAGATCAGACGATTATGGAAGTGGCGGAAAAGGCGGATATTTATATTCCCCATTTATGCCACCATCCGAATCTTCCCGATATTGGAGCCTGTCGTCTTTGCATAGTGGAAATTGAAGGCCGAGAGGGGGTGCATACAGCGTGTACCACATGCGTTGAAAAAAATATGGTCATAAACTCTAAGACAGAAAAATTAAATGCAATGCGCAGATTAAATATGGAATTAATGTTATCTAATCATATTGAGGATTGCACAACCTGTCCCAAGTACAGTAATTGTGAATTACAATCATTATATCAATATTTAGGGGTAACTGTGGGCAGACTTAAACCAACTTTACATAGTGTTTTGGTAAATCATAATAATCCATTGATTGTAAGAGATTTAAACCGATGTGTATCCTGCGGTCGTTGTGTGCGGGTCTGTCGTGATGTGAGGGGCGTCGGGGCTTTGGAATATGAAACCACTGAATGTGGCAGAGTACAGGTGGATGTAAAGGGGCATATGAGTCTGAAAGAAGCTGACTGTCGTTTCTGCGGAGCCTGTGTAGAGGTCTGTCCAACAGGTGCGCTGCAAGACAAAGAAGGTGTATTTAAGAAGAATCTGAATCGTGAACTAAGTCTGATTCCTTGTAAATCAGAGTGCCCGGCAAACATAGATATTCCCAGATATGTTAGATTTGTCAAAGAAGGAAAATATCAGGAAGCTGTTGCGGTAATGCGTGAGAAAGTTCCATTTCCGAATTCTCTGGGTCATATTTGTATGGCATTTTGTGAACAAGGATGCCGTAGAAGTGGAATAAATGATTCTGTTTCAATTCGAGAGTTGAAGCGTTTTGCTGCAGGGAAAGATCAGGGATTGTGGCGTGAAAAAACAAAGATAAAAGACGATTCAGGTAAAAAAGCTGCAATAGTGGGCGGTGGACCAGCAGGATTGACTGCTGCCTATTATCTAAAAAAGAGTGGACATGATGTGACAGTGTTCGAAAAACTTCCTAATCCCGGAGGAATGCTGACTTCAGGAATTCCAGCATACCGTCTGCCAAGGCAGGTAGTGGAAAAGGAAATAGATGAGTTCACTCGAATAGGCGTAAAAATTAAAACAAATACCACTGTTCGGTCTGTGGAAGAATTAAAAGAACAGGGATTTGATGCAGTTTTATTTGCAATTGGTACAGGCAGTGGGGTTCGCCTACCTATTCCAGGTGCTGATTTAGAAAATGTTTATGTAAATATCGAATTTCTGCAAAAAGAAGCGTATGGTAATCCTTTGCCCGTAGGTAATCAAGTAGTGGTTCTGGGCGGCGGAAATGTTGCTTTTGATTGTGCCCAGATTGCAAAAAAGCTTGGGGCAAAAGCTGTTTCTGTTGTATGTTTGGAAAGCAGAGAAAAGATGACAGCATCACAAGAAGAAATTGAAGAAGCGGAAAAAGACGGAATACAAATTTATAATTCCAGAACCTTTCTTGAGGTAGTGGAAACAAATGGAAAGGCAGCAGGCGTGAAATGCCAAGAGGTTGAAGGGTTCTATTTTGATGAAAGCAGAAGACTGAAACTAGAAATAAAACAGAATTCGGAACATGTATTGAAAGCAGATACAGTGATTTTTGCAACCGGACAAAGACCCGAAATACAGAAAGAATTTAATTTACCTCTTGGGCGCGGTAATTCTATTTCTACAGTGGATGGTGTCAGGGTGAACAATCAAAATGTGTATGCGGTTGGAGATGTGGTATACGGAACTAAGTCGGTAATTCAGGCAATAGCGGCCGCACGCAAAGCGGCTCAGATTATTGATTTAGATTTAGGCGGTACAGGTGAAATAGATGAACATTTAACTTCAGAGATTAAATTGGATGGTTACTTAGGTATCAGCGAGGGATTTACAGAAATGGAAAGAAGCAGCAGCTTTTTTGATGATAATAGTGCATGCAAAGAAGCGGGAAGGTGTTTACAGTGTGATTTACGTTTGGAGCTTGATAAGCCACGTTTATGGGCGAACTATACCATTCAGTAGAGGAGAAAATAAAAATGGCGGATAGAATTGTTTGGAAAGATAAGAATACTAAGGAAATTATGGAATCTGTTCAGGCGTATTTTCAACAGAGCATAGAAAATGCCTGTCCGGTAAATCGTCTAAATGTATTCAGTACTGAATTGATGAAAAATAGTTGTGGGGAGTGTGTGATCTGCAGAGAGGGGACATATCAGATTATGGTACAGACTGCAGACATGATACTTGGTAAAGGTACGGAAGAGGATTTACATATTGTAAATGAAATTATTGAGGATATGATTTTGGGATCTTCCTGTGATTATGGTCGTGAAGCAGGAAAGCTTTGCCATGAATTATTTAGTGAAAATCAGGAGGTATTCTCCAGGCATATAAAAAGAAAACGCTGTGATGCGGGAGTGTGTGAGAAATTGAGCAGCACTTTGGTGGTTGAGAAGAAAGAAGGAGGCCTCATGGGAGGCACAAGAAGACGCCGGAGAAGCTCATAAAATAAAAAAGGAGGTAATTTAAAATGAGAGAAGTAGAAGCAGATGTAGTAGTAATTGGAGGTGGTGCGTCCGGTCTGGCAGCAGCAATTTCAGCCGCAGAGCAGGGAGCAGAAGTAATTGTGCTGGAAAAGGCAAATACCACTGGAGGATGTGCCAATATGGCAATGGGACTTTTGGGGGTGGAGACAAAACCCCAAAAAGACCTGCTCGTGGATATTACAAGGGAAAAGGCATTTGCCAAATTTATGGAGTATACCCACTGGAAGTCTGATGCCAAACTGGTGAAAAAATTTATTGATCTGTCGTCTTCAACTATTGACTGGTTAATGGAAATGGGAGTTGAGATTGCAGTACCGTCAAAATATTTCCCCGGTTCGGAAGCGACATGGCATATTATTAAGCCTCAGACAGGAAAAATAGGATTACGTGCTGCGGCAACAATGATAAAACTAATGACTGAACGTGCACAGGAGTTAGGTGTACAGATTAAGCTGGAAACACCGGTAAAGGAATTGATTGTTGATGACGGAGATATTATTGGCGCAGCGGCTAGCGATAAGGACGGAGATATTGAAGTGTACGGTGGGGCTGTTGTCATTGCAACTGGCGGCTTTGGAGACAACCCTGAATTTATAAAGAACTACACACCATATGAATGGGGGAAAGATTTGTATTCATACAGAATTCCTGGACTCACAGGAGATGGAATACAGATGGCTTGGAACGCCGGCGCACAAAAGGATTATATGAATATGGAACTTGTATTTTTTGCACCAAATACAGGCGGATATGCACCTATTGAATTGCCATTTCGTCAGCCTAATTTCTTTGTAAATCTGGATGGAAAACGATTTTATGATGAAGCTGTAGTAGAAAATCCTGTTTTCTCAGTTAATGCAATTGCGAGGCAGAAAGGAAGAACGGCATATTCCATTATTGATCAGGCAATGCTGGATCATTATAATAAAGAGGGATTGGATTTGGTAAATGTGGTAACTTCGTCTATGGATATGTCTTATTTTATGAAAGAATTAGAAGAGGCACAGAAAAACGGAAGCGATGTATTATTTACAGCGGAATCTTTGGAAGAATTGGCAGAAAAAACGGGAATCGATAAAGAGGGGCTTATTCAATCGATAGAATCTTATAATGAAATGTGCTATAAGGGAACAGATACAGAGTTCAATAAGCAGGCCAAATATATGATTCCATTTAGCGGAGGTACTTATTATGCGCTGAAATTTATGCCTAGTGCTTACGGATCTTTAGGAGGAATCAAAATAAATGATATGACTGAAGTAATAGATAATGAGTGCAGAGCAATACCGGGGCTTTATGCGTGTGGTACAGATGCAAACTCTGTCTGTAATCCGGATTATGTTTTTATCTTGCCTGGAAACACGTTGGGGTTTGCTGTTAACTCAGGTAGAATGGCGGGCAAAAATGCAGTAACATATATCAAGGAAAATCTGAAATAATGTATATATTTGGGCTTTGACAAATTTAAATGAATATGCTAAAATAAGCCCGCTACAAGGTGTGAATGACTAAAAGCATTTACACCTTTTTTAGCGCAATGTAAAAATTTAGTTAAGAATGTATCGGATAGGAAAGGAGAACTATTTTGCTGACGATAAATCACTATGTGAAAGCAAAATCCCTGGAGGAAGCATATGAAATGAACCAGGCCAGAAATGCCCGAATTATGGGGGGCATGATGTGGATGAGATTGGGAAATGCAAGAGTGCAGACAATAATAGATTTGTCTGACTTGGGGCTGAATCAGATAGAAGAAACAGATCATGTATTTCGTATAGGGGCAATGTGTACATTGCGGCAGCTTGAACTTCATGAGGGACTTAAGCAAATGTATGGCGATGCTATTGCTGAATCAGTGTGCCATATTGTAGGAGTACAGTTTCGAAATCAGGCTACTGTGGGCGGCAGCATTTATGGACGGTTTGGGTTTTCAGATGTTTTGACCTGTCTTCTGGCTCTGGATACATTTGTTGAATTATATAATGGCGGAACTATCCGCCTGTCTGAGTTTGTGAATAAAAAGCGTGACAAGGATATTCTTGTATCAATTATAATAAGAAAGAGTAATAGAAAGTTAAACTATAGTTCTATTCGCCAGACTAAAACAGATTTTCCTGTTTTGTCATGTGCTGTTGTCACTGGGGTGGTTCATGGTAAAGAGTACTGGTTCTTTTCAATAGGAGCAAGACCCATGAAGGCAGCAGTAGTAGAAAAGGAATGGAAAATTTTAAAGGATATTTCCGGCGAGCAGTTAGAAAGCTATGCCAAAGAGGCAGCAGAGTGTTTTGACTATGGTACCAATATGCGGGGAACTGCAGATTACCGGAAGCATCTGGCCAAAGTCCTGATTATGCGCGCTATGCAAAAGGTTCTACAGGAGGGCTGATAATGACAATTGAATTTAAGTTAAATGGAAAAAAGGCAGTTGCAGAAGTAAATGGTGATACTATACTGCAGGAGCTTCTGAGAGATATGGGGTGTCATAGTGTTAAATGTGGCTGCGAGACAACAAATTGTGGGTTATGTACAATCTGGATTGACGGAGTGTCCAGACTTTCCTGTTCAGTTCTTGCCGCCAGTATGGAAGGCCATGAGATCACTACATTGGAGGGCGTGTCGGAAGAGGCAGCAGAATTTGGTAAATTTCTGGCAGAAGAAGGTGCAGAGCAGTGTGGATTCTGTTCACCTGGATTTATTATGAATGTTCTTGCTATGGTTCGGGTACTGGATAATCCAAGTGTAGAAGAAATAAAGGAATATCTCTCTGGGAATCTGTGCAGATGTACCGGTTATATGGGACAGTTGAGAGCTATCAGAAAGTATTTACAGCAGAGAAAAGAGGAGGCAGCTTTATGAGAGTAGTAAATCAGTCTGTACGTAAAGTTGACAGTCGTGCACTTACAGCAGGAAAAGCAGTGTATACGGATGATCTTGCACCGACAGACTGTCTGATTGTAAAGGTGTTGAGAAGTCCTCATGCACATGCGCTGATCCAAGATGTCAATATGACCAGAGCTTTAGCGGTACCAGGCATTGAATGCATTCTTACGTATAAAGATTGTTCGGACAAGCGGTTTACCATGGCAGGTCAGACCTATCCTGAGCCCAGTCCTTATGACAGACTAATTCTGGATCAGAGAGTACGATATGTCGGGGATGCCGTAGCAATTGTAGCAGGAAATAACAACGAAGCGGTAAATAAGGCAATTAAGCTTATTAAAGTGAAATATGAAATTCTGGAACCTGTACTTGATTTCAGAAAGGCTAAGGATCATGGTATTCTGGTGCACCCGGAAGAAAGTTGGAAGAGCCTTTGTCCCGTTGGAGCAGACAACAAACGCAATCTCTGTGCACACGGCGAAGAAGAGCATGAAGATATTGAAAAAGTATTAGAATCCTGTGAATACGTAATTGACAGAACCTATCATACCAAGGCAAATCAACAGGCGATGATGGAGACTTTCCGCACATATACACATTTGGATACCTATGGACGATTGAATATTATTTCTTCTACTCAGGTACCGTTTCATGTTAGACGGATTCTGGCAAATGCACTTGACATTCCTAAATCAAAGGTTCGTGTAATAAAACCACGTATCGGAGGCGGCTTTGGTGCAAAGCAGACGGTAGTAACTGAGGTATACCCTGCTTTGGTAACTTGGAAGACCGGAAAACCGGCAAAAATAATTTACACCCGTGAAGAGTCTTTTATTGCTTCTTCACCAAGACATGAAATGGAAGTACATGTACGTGTTGGAGCAAATGGTGATGGTGTCATAAAAGGTATTGATGTGTACACCTTGTCTAATACTGGGGCGTTTGGTGAACACGGGCCAACTACCGTAGGCTTGTCGGGACACAAGTCGATTCCATTATATGGCAAAGCAGAGGCATTTCGTTTTGTTTACGATGTTGTATATACGAACACTATGTCTGCGGGGGCATATCGTGGGTATGGGGCAACTCAGGGGCAATTTGCTGTAGAATCTGCAGTAAATGAGCTGGCCGAAGTCATTGGAATGGATCCGGTTTTGCTGCGTGAAAAAAACATGGTCAAAGAAGGTGAAGTTATGCCAGCTTATTATGGGGAGACTGCTAGAAGCTGCGCTTTGGATCGCTGCCTGGATCGTGCAAAAAAAATGATGGACTGGGAAAATAAATTTCCAAACAGGGACATGGGCAATGGAAAGGTACGCAGTGTTGGTGTTGCAATGGCAATGCAGGGTTCTGGTATCTCTGCAGTTGATACTGCTGCCGTAGTAATTAAAATGAATGATGACGGTTTCTATAGCCTGATGGTGGGTTCTACAGATATGGGAACAGGCAGTGATACAATTCTGGCCCAGATGGCGGCGGAATGTTTAGAATGTGAAATGACGGATATTATTGTACACGGTGTGGATACCGATACCTCCCCTTATGACTGTGGATCTTATGCGTCCAGTACTACTTATGTAACGGGTTCAGCAGTAATTAAAACCTGCGAGACGCTGCGGGAAAAAATTTGCGCAAAGGGAGCTGCTTATTTAGGCTGTGAATTGGATGACGTGGAGTTTGACGGAATGCAGGTTATTAATCTGAAAAATGGAGAAAGTATTTCCAGAAAAGATATTGGGAACCAGGCAATGTGCAATAATGAAGAGGCACTGTATGCCAGTGAGGCGTTCTCTTCTCCGGTATCTCCGCCACCATTTATGGTAGGAATGGCAGAAGTAGAAATAGATAAAGCTACCGGGCAGATAGAACTAGTTGATTATGTTGCAGTTGTAGATTGCGGAACTGTAGTAAATCCTAATCTGGCAAGAGTTCAGACTGAGGGCGGAATCGCACAGGGAATAGGTATGGCTCTTTATGAGGATGTTGTATATAATGATAAAGGTAAAAATTACAGCAATTCTTTTATGCAGTATAAAATACCCAGCCGTTTGGATGTTGGAGAAATACGAGTGGAATTTGAGAGTAGTTACGAACCTACAGGACCTTTTGGTGCAAAATCTATAGGAGAAATCGTAATCAATACCCCATCCCCGGCAATTGCCAATGCAGTGCAAAATGGCGTTGGGGTACGGATACGGGAGCTTCCGATTACAGCGGAAAAAATTTACTGGGAAATGCAAAAAACAAGGTAGAAGTTAGTTTCTACCTTGTTTTTTGATATGCCATACGTTCGCTTTGCTCCTCAGTATATATAGTTCCGCAGTGTTGAAAACCGTTTTTATCAAGCAGATACTGCATAATCTTATTATCCCTGTGTGTGTCTATTTTTAAATTCCCGCATTGTTCAAATGCCCATTCAAGGCAGAATGATGCAGCACCACGTATAGTTCCGTCAGCGGTTATTCGATGGACAGTTCCGTAGGGGGATTGGTTTATCCATTCACCATTATAGATTTTTGTATAACTGATATCCTCACCTGGCTTATAATAAAATGTTGCAATAATTTTACCGTGCTCTTCACATACATAACTGCAGCCATTTTCAATATCTTTTTCCAGAAGCGACCTGGAAGGATAAGTGTTGCCCCATTGGGTGGGGTTACCATGACTTGACATAAATATTCTTGCATTTTCATACAACTTAAGAAGAATCTTCAAATCTTCTGGAATTGTCTTTTTGATTTGCATTAGTGTAATTCCTTTCTATACTTTATTTACTTGAAAAAATACATAGCATAGTATATATATCGATATAGTTATTACATAATTATATTATATATGAGTATTTTAAAACGTTATGATTATTTTAGCAATAAAAAATAATACCGAAATTTAAGTAGGTTTTATCTTGAAAAACTGTCTATTTAATGTAATGATAAATAGGAAATATAGGTAAGGAGGGTACATAAGTTGAACAGCAGAAAAAAAATATTGCTTGCGTTGGGAATAATGACGGGAATTCTGGTCTGTACTTATTTGGGAGTGTCTGTTTTTTTCATTAATCATTTCTATTATGGCACCAAAATCAATGGTGTAGATTTTTCCGCAAAAAGTGCCGAGGAGGCAGAAAAATATTTTGAAAAACAAATAAGTGAATATACACTTACAGTTTATCCAAAGACGGGATCAAAGGAAAAGATTACAAGTGCAGAACTTAAAATGAAATATAAAAAATCAGGTAAGTTTAATTCGTCTATGCGGAAACAGAACGGGTTTTTCTGGCCATCTATGTTTTGGCAGAAACAGGTCATCAAGATTAACTTGGGAGTTGATTACGATAAAGAACAACTTGAAGAAAGCATACAAAGCTTAAAGAGCTTTGAGAATGAAGGTAAATCAGATTCAGTCAGTGCAAAACCTGAGTTTGACGGCGATAATTTTGTGGTAAGACCTGAAGAAATAGGAACAAAAGTAAATCAGGAAGATATGCAGATTAAGATAACAAATGCTATCAATGAGATGAGAGACCGCTTTGATGTGAATGAAGAAGACTGCTACTTAAAGCCTGTTTATACTTCTAAATCCCAGGAGGTAATAGAGGCCGTCGATACCCTTAACGATTATTGCAGGGCGAGTATTATTTACGACATGCCTCCTACTCAGGAGGTAGTTGATAAAGAATTAATTTCCACATGGTTGTCCTGGGATGAGAATTTAAAGGTCAATTTCCACGAAGACAGTGTGAGAGAATTTATGAATCAATTTGCGGCCAAATATGAAACACTTTACAAAACGAGACCGCTGGTGACTCCCTGGGGAAAAGCGGCAGAGGTAAACGGAGGGACATATGGATGGGCTATAGATGAGGTTTCTGAAGCAGAAGTATTAATAGAACATATAAAAAACGGTGATGTAATTACCAAGGAACCACCATATATTCAGCGTGCAGCAGTCCATGAAGCTCAGGACTGGGGGAAAACGTTTATAGAAGTTGATTTAAGTGAACAATATATGTGGTACATTGTGGATGGAAATATAGCATTTGAAACAGCGGTGGTAACGGGAAAACCTTATGAACATTCCACACCTGCGGGAGTGTATGATATTCTGTGGTCCGCAAGAAATACGATTCTGGTAGGAAATATTGTGCCGGAAACCGGAGAACCTGAGTATCGGACTCCAGTATCTTATTGGATGCAGGTAACTTATGGAGGGGTTGGATTTCACGATGCCACCTGGCAACCGGCTTTCGGGGGAGATTTATATTGGAGCAGGGGGTCACATGGTTGTATCAATATGCCTTTAGATGGCGCTGCTGCATTATATAATATGGTGGGTGAAGGAACACCTGTTGTTATGCACTACTAAACATAGGGCAGGCAAGTATAAAAAGAGCTCTTATTCACTAGATATTGTATAAAATTTGATACAAGAGCCAAAATGAGAACAATTATCAATTACACTATTGTCTTTTGCATAATCGGATGTTATACTGTGCGTGAAATCAAAGAAAACCTATATTCAGCAGAGGAGGCTTTTATATATGGCAAAGTATGAACAATGGAATGGCTTTAGTGGAAGACTTTGGAAGGACGATATCAATGTTCGTGATTTTATCCAGAACAACTACACACCTTATGAGGGGGATGAAACTTTTTTAGAAGACCCTACAGAGGCAACAAATAAATTATGGGGAAAACTTCAGGAATTGCAGAAGGAAGAACGGGCAAAGAATGGAGTTCTTGACATGGAAACCGAGGTCGTTTCAGGGCTTACTGCATATGGACCGGGATATATTGATGAAACATTGAAGGATTTGGAGCAGGTAGTAGGTCTCCAGACAGACAAACCTTTGAAAAGAGCATTTATGCCATATGGTGGTATTCATATGGCTGAGCAGGCTTGTACAACTTATGGTTATCAGCCAAGCGAAAAACTACACGAAATTTTCACAAAATACCATAAAACACACAATCAGGGTGTATTTGATATTTATACACCAGAAATGAAAAAAGCACGTCATAATAAAATTATTACCGGACTTCCTGACACTTACGGAAGAGGGCGTATTGTAGGTGATTATCGCCGCGTTGCACTTTATGGTTTAGACTATCTTATTGAGAAAAAGAAAGAAGATTTTAACGAAACTGAACGTCATGGAATGAAGGGAACTGATTTCCGTCTTAGAGAAGAAGTAGCAGATCAGTTAAAAGCGCTTAAAGAAATGAAAGAGATGGCAGCAGTGTACGGTTATGATATTTCTCAGCCGGCCAAAGATGCAAGAGAAGCTGCACAATGGTTATATTTTGGTTACCTGGCAGCAATCAAAACACAAAATGGAGCAGCAATGAGTGTAGGACGTATTTCTACATTTCTTGATATCTATATTCAGAGAGATATGGATAAAGGACTTTTAAATGAAAGTCAGGCTCAGGAATTAATTGATCATATGGTTATGAAATTCAGAATGGTGAAATTTGCCAGAGTTCCTTCATATAATGAATTATTTTCAGGTGACCCTGTATGGGCAACACTGGAAGTAGGCGGAATCGGTCAAGATGGACGCTCAATGGTTACGAAAAATGATTACCGTTTTCTTCATACACTGGAAAATATGGGACCTTCACCTGAACCAAACCTAACAGTACTTTATTCTTCAAGACTTCCGGAATCATTTAAGGACTACTCTTCTCATATTTCCATTACTACCAGTTCTGTTCAGTATGAAAATGATGATGTAATGCGCCCTGTATGGGGAGATGATTATTCAATTTGCTGCTGTGTTTCTGCAACACAAACCGGAAAGGAAATACAGTTTTTTGGTGCCAGAGCCAATTTAGCAAAGTGTCTGCTTTATGCAATCAATGGAGGTATTGATACTAAATCTAAAGAACAGGTTGGCCCTGCTTATAAACCTGTCACATCAGAATATCTGGAATTTGATGATGTAATGGATAAATATGACAAGATGATGGACTGGTTGTCTAAATTGTATGTAGATACACTGAATATGATTCATTACATGCACGATAAATACTACTATGAATCAGCGGAAATGGCTTTGATCGATACAGATGTAAGAAGGACTTTTGCTACAGGAATTGCAGGATTTTCTCATGTTGTTGATTCTCTTAGTGCAATTAAATATGCTAAGGTCAAAGTGATTCGTGACGAGTCAGGCCTTGCAGTGGATTATGAGATTGAAGGAGAGTTCCCTAAATACGGAAATGATGATGACCGTGCCGATGATATTGCTGTTTGGCTGCTGAAAGCGTTTATGGGCAAATTAAGAAAATGCCATACCTACAGGGATTCTGAACCTACAACTTCAATACTTACCATTACCTCAAATGTGGTGTATGGTAAGGCGACCGGTTCACTTCCTGATGGAAGAAAAGCAGGAGAACCATTGGCACCTGGTGCTAATCCTTCTTATGGAGCAGAACAAAATGGTCTTTTAGCATCGTTGAACTCAGTAGCAAAACTTCCTTATGAAGAAGCTTTAGATGGAATTTCTAATACACAGACCATTAACCCGGGAGCGTTGGGTCATGATGCAGACGAACGCATTGAAAATCTGACCCATGTTTTAGATGGATATTTTGATCAGGGTGCACATCATCTTAACGTAAATGTATTTGGAAAAGAAAAACTGATTGATGCTATGGAACATCCTGAAAAGGAAGAATATGCAAACTTTACCATCAGAGTATCGGGATATGCAGTTAAGTTCATTGATTTGACACGTGAACAGCAAATGGATGTTATTTCAAGAACATGCCATTCTAATATGTAAGAAAGTATAACTATAAAACAATAAATTATTTATTTCAGGGGTGATGATAATGAAAGATAGAAATCTGACAGGATATATTCATTCACTGGAGAGTTTCGGCTCTGTAGATGGACCGGGCGTACGGTATATGATTTTTATGAGTGGCTGTGCCATGCGTTGTCAGTTCTGTCACAATCCCGATACCTGGAATATGCAGTCTGGAACACCGTATACGGTGGACCAGCTACTTCAAAAAGCTAGGAAATACCGTTCTTACTGGGGCAGTAAGGGTGGTATTACCGTAAGCGGAGGCGAACCTCTTCTACAAATCGACTTTTTAATAGAACTATTCAAAAAGGCTAAAGAAGAGGGAATTCACACCGCTCTCGATACCAGTGGAAATCCTTTTACAAGAGAGGAACCGTTTTTTGGGAAATTTAAAGAACTATTGACATTTACAGACTTGATACTGCTAGATATTAAACATATTAATGAAGAGAAGCATCAAAAATTAACAGGATGTACAAATAATAATATTTTGGATCTGGCGGAATTTCTTTCTGAGGAAGGGCAACCGGTATGGATTCGTCATGTACTGATCCCAGGGAGAACAGATGAAGATAAATATTTAAAAGAGCTGGACAATTTTCTTCAAAAGCTTCATAATATTGAGAAAGTAGAAGTGCTGCCGTATCATACATTGGGAACCTTTAAATGGAAGGAAATGGGTCTTGAGTATCCTCTGGAAGGAATAGACCCCCCTTCAGAAGAACGAGTAAAAAATGCAGTGCATCTGCTTCATGCTGAGGAAAAAGAATAAATACAAAATGAGTAATGAAGGAGGAAGCACGGCATATGAAAGAATTGGCAACTGGGATACAACATATCGGAGTTCCAACAAATGATATGAAAAGATCACAGGAGTTTTATCAGGCATTAGGATTTGAAACGGCTTATGAAACGGTAAATGGTGACGAAAAAGTAGCTTTTATGAAACTTCATAACCTGGTTATGGAGGTTTATGAGAATGGATGTGCAAAAATGGAATATGGTGCAATTGATCATGTGGCTATAGATGTTACTGACATTGAAAAAGCATATACTAAAGTCTGTTCTATGGGGCTTAACACGTTAGAGGATGAAATTCATTTTCTTCCCTTTTGGGAAAAAGGGGTGAAATTTTTTACCATTGAAGGCCCCAATAAAGAAAGAATCGAATTTAGCCAGTATCTTTAAGAAAAATGAAATGTATTATATAAGAGAGAAAAGCATTCCTGTAATTTAGTGCGTAATGAACAGGGATGCTTTTTGTGTACCTTGTAAACCTAATGATCAATATGCATATTCTGCCAATACTGGTACATCCTATTTCAGAGGTGAAGCATATGGTAAAAAAATCTATTTGGAGTACATCTGCATTTGCGAAGGCAAGACCTTCTTTACAGGGAAATATTCACACGGATGTAGTGGTCATTGGTGGAGGTATGGCAGGCATTTTGATTGCACATTTTCTTGTACAGGCGGGTGTACAGTGTGTAGTACTGGAGGCAGAACGTATTGGCAGCGGTCAGACAAAGAACACAACAGCAAAAGTGACCTCCCAGCATGGTTTGATCTATCATAAATTGTTGCAGCATTTAGGGGAGGAAAAGACACGACAATATGCCCAGGCAAATCAGGAGGCAATTGAGCGTTACAGGATACTTATACAGAAGTATAAGATTGATGCTGACTGGCAGGAGAGTCAGGCTTGTCTGTATACAAGCAGGGAGACAAAAGAACTGTATAGAGAATATGAGGCGGCAATCAAGGTGGGAATTACGGCTGATCTGACAAAAAAGGTGGATCTTCCTTTTGACGTAAAGCAGGGATTACTATTTCCCGGGCAGGGCCAGTTTCATCCTTTAAAATTTTTATATGCTATTGCAGAGAACTTAATAATTTATGAGAAAACAAAAGCACTAACTGTAGAAGAACATATAGTTAAAACCGAGCATGGAAGCGTGTTTGCAGAGCAGATTGTATTTGCATGTCATTATCCTTTCCTGAACAGACCCGGTTATTATTTTCTCAGAATGCATCAGGAAAGGAGTTATGTACTGGCAGTAAAACAGGAATTTTCCGCCGATGTCATGTATTATGGAATTGATGATGATGGAATTTCAATAAGACAATGGGGTGAAAATATGCTTCTTGGGGGCGGTGGTCATCGCACTGGAGAAAACAAGGCGGGTAACCCCTATGAGTACTTAAGTCATGTTGCAGACCAGTACTGGCCGGGAAGTAAGGAAACAGCCCGTTGGTCTGCGCAGGACTGTATTACTCTTGATGGGGTTCCTTATATAGGGCAATACAGCAGGGATGTGCCTTACTGGCATGTGGCAACAGGGTTTATGAAGTGGGGAATGACTAGTTCTATGGTTTCTGCAATGATTCTGTCAGATACGATTTGCCACCGGAAGAATGAATATGCGGATGTATTTACTCCACAGCGATTTCGTCTGCAGGCCTCAGCGGGTACACTGCTTAATGACGTAGGGCATGCGGCAGCAGGTATGTTAAATCAAATGACAGGAATACCGGGAGAAAAATTAAAAAATATACATGTAGGACAGGGGAAAATTGTTGAATATAAGGGAAATAAGTATGGTGTTTATAAAGATAAAAGAGGCGGAATCTATGCTGTTTATGCGAAGTGTCCACACCTTGGATGCCAGCTTGAGTGGAACAAAGAAGAAAAAAGCTGGGATTGCCCCTGCCATGGCTCCCGGTTTGATTTTAAAGGTAAAAGATTGAATGAACCAGCTCAGGAAGATATTTTATGCTTGATAAAGAAAGGAAAAAGATATGAAGAATAAATATTTTCATGGTATTGGGAAACGTTATCCATTCTTTGAAGGATGGTATTTGAAACACCAGACTAAGACACAGACCATAGCATTTATTCCAGCCGTACATGCAGATAAAAAAGGAAAATGGGATGTTTCTCTACAGGTAGTGTTAAGCGGTACAAAGAATGATGGAGCATGGTATTTTACCTGGCCAATAGAAGAATGCAGCATTGCTTCGGATAAGTTTCAAGTAAGGTGCGGGAAAAATCTTTTCTCTGAAAAGGGAATTGCAATTCATATAGAAAATGATTCGGTTTCGATAATCGGAAAAATTTCCTATTCCCCTTTTCAACAAATAAAAGGAAACATTATGGGTTTCTTTGGCTGGTTTAAGTTTCTTCAATGTAATCACGGCGTGATAAGTATGTCACATGAACTTAAGGGGAATTTAATCATAAACGGAGAAGATGTGGAGTTTAGCGGAGGCAGAGGGTATATTGAGACGGATTGGGGAGTTTCTTTTCCAAAACAGTATATATGGTCTCAATGTGGGTTTGGCGAAACGTTTAAAAACAGTATTATGATTTCTGCCGCAGATATTCCTTTGTTTGGCAGAAGTTTCCGCGGCTGTATCTGTGCCATTCATTTTGATGGCAAGGAGTACCGTATGGGAACCTATTATGGTGCCAGAATACTTGAATATAAAAATGGAAGTATTTTAATCAGACAGGGGAACATGCGGCTGAAGGTGACAAGACTGGACGAGCAGGCATTTCATCTGAGAGCACCGGTAAATGGCAGTATGAGACGGCTGATAAAAGAAAGTCCTGTCTGCAGGGTGAAGTATCAATTTTGTAGAGGAAAAGAAGAGGTGTTCAATATTATTTCTGGACGGGCATCCTTTGAACAGGTATTTTAAAATAGCAGAGATATAAGCAAGATGAAAATTATAGAACAAACTAAATATTATATTGAGTTGACCCGTTTTTCCGTTTATAATGGAAGAACGGGTTTTTTAGTAAAAGATAGACAAGGAGAATTAGTATATGAGCATTTTAAATGTTGAACACCTTTCCCATGGATTTGGAGATCGTGCAATTTTTCAAGATGTTTCGTTCCGCCTTTTGCGAGGTGAGCATATTGGGCTGATCGGAGCTAATGGGGAAGGCAAGTCCACATTCTTTAATATAGTCACAGGTAAGTTGACACCTGACGAAGGAAAGGTTGAATGGGCGAAAAATATTCGTGTTGGATATCTGGATCAGCATACTGTTCTGGAAAAAGGAATGTCTGTGAACAATGTCCTTAAGTCTGCTTTTTCCTATTTGTTCGAACTGGAAGAACGAATGAATGGAATCTGTGACAGACTGGGAGATGTAGAACCCTCCGAGATGGAATCTTTAATGGAGGAACTGGGGACGATTCAGGACACTCTGACATTGCATGATTTTTATGTTATTGATGCAAAGGTAGAGGAAGTGGCACGAGCACTGGGATTAATGGATTTGGGTCTTGATAGAGACGTTACAGAATTAAGCGGAGGGCAGCGTACACGTATCCTTTTGGGAAAATTATTGCTGGAAAAGCCAGACATTCTACTTCTGGATGAGCCAACCAATTATTTGGATGAGGAACATATAAATTGGCTTAAGCGGTACCTGACAGAATATGAGAGCGCATTTATCCTTATTTCTCATGATATTCCTTTTCTTGATGAGGTGGTGAACCTGATTTATCACATGGAAAATCAGCAGTTAGATCGTTATGTGGGAAATTATGAGGATTTTAAAAGAATCCATGAGGTGAAGAAATCACAACAGGAAGCGGCATATAAAAGACAGCAGCAGGAGATCAGCCAGTTAAAAGATTTTGTTGCACGAAATAAGGCACGTGTATCCACAAGAAATATGGCAATGTCCCGCCAGAAAAAGCTGGACAAGATGGACGTTATTGAACTGGCGCAGGAACGCCCAAAGCCTGAGTTTCATTTTAAACAGGGACGTACACCCGGTAAATACATATTTGAAACTAAGGATTTTGTGACAGGTTATGATGAGCCATTGTCTAAACCGTTGAATATTTCCATGGAAAGAGGACAGAAGATTGCGTTGACTGGTGCAAACGGGATTGGAAAGACTACATTGATCAGAAGTATCATTGGATTGGTAAAGCCTGTATCCGGAACCTGCGAATTAGGGGAAAATCTTTCTGTAGGCTATTTTGAACAAGAGGGAAAAGGGGAAAACAAGACCACTTGTATTGAAGAAATATGGAGTGAATTCCCCTCATTTACCCAATATGAAGTTCGTTCTGCATTAGCTAAATGTGGCTTAACGACAAACCATATTGAAAGTCAGGTTCGCGTATTAAGCGGAGGAGAACAGGCAAAAGTGCGTCTTTGCAAACTGATCAACAGAGAGACAAATGTTCTGATGTTAGATGAGCCTACTAATCATCTGGATGTAGAAGCCAAAGAAGCATTAAAGAAGGCGCTTATGGAATATAGAGGTACGCTATTGCTGATTTGTCATGAACCGGAGTTTTATCAGGACATTGTGCAGGAAGTGTGGGATTGTTCAAAATGGACAACCAAAATAGTCTGATATTATTGTGTTAGCGGTAAAAGAACGATAATAGGAAGAGAAAAGGTATAAAAGAAGTGAAAGAGGAAAAATAGATGAATAAGAAAGAAGTATTAGAGATAAGAAAACAATTTAGTCCTGCTAACTGTGCGATAACACGAATATGTGGTTGTTATGTAGACCATGAAAAAGAAAAAAGAATGGAATCTAAAGATTCGTTTTTATCGTTACCGGAAGAGGAAGCATTTAAGTATTTCGAAATATTTAAAAAGACTCTTTCAGGTACAATGGGAAGAAACATGTTAAATATGGAATTTCCTCTTGATGCAGAAATGCCTGGAGGAACCCAGGAATTTCTGATGAAATTAAGGGACAGCAAACTTGAGGATGATATACTGCTGGAGGAATTTTATGATAAAGTTATTGACAGTTATATCTATGAAGAGAATTATTATATTGTTCTGATTCATGCAATGTATGATATTCCGGGTAAATCCTCAGACGGCTTAGAAATGTTCGATGCATCTGACAATGTATATGAATATCTGCTATGTAGTCTGTGTCCTGTCGGTTTGTCTAAACCTGGATTATGTTATAATGCAGAAGATAACAAGATTCAGGACAGAATACGTGACTGGATTGTGGATAAACCTGACAAAGGGTTTTTGTTTCCGGCATTTACAGACAGAAATATGGATATACATGGCGTACTTTATTACACAAAAAAATCAGAAGATCTCCAAGAAGAAATGATTGACCATATTTTAGGGGCAAAGATGCCTATGTCAGCGGATACGCAGAAAGAAGCATTCCAGATGCTGATTGAAGATACATTGGGTGAAGAAGGGGATTATGAAACTGTCCGGAACATACATGAAACAATAAATGAAATGATAGAGGAACATAAAGAAGAACCAGAGCCTCTTTCATTGGACAAAACAGACGTAAAGAAAATTTTTGAAAAAAGTGGCGTAACCCCTGAAAAAATGGAAGAGTTCGATAAAAATTTTGAAGAGACAGCAGGAGAAAAATCTTCGCTGTTAGCTGCAAATATAACGGAAACAAGAAAATTTAACATTGAAACACCTGATGTTATCATAAAAGTAAATCCAGAGAGAATGGATCTTGTAGAAACAAGAGTAGTTGACGGCAGGCAGTGTCTGGTTATAGCGGTAGACGATCATATAGAAGTAAATGGAGTAAACGTAAAGACAATGAAAAGCCGCAAAGAAGAGGCACATTCCACTGACGAAGATTGAAAATCAACCTAATTTGTGGTATTGTTAAAAGATGAACAAAGAGAAGAAAAAAAGCGTCAGCATAGCTTCTCAGACATGGGGAATGTTCGGAAAGGATGGTATTTAAATGATTTATTGCGGGAAACATTTGATTACAGGAGACGGGAAAACATATCTAACGGATGGGGCAGTGGCTGTTGATGAAAACGGCAAGATAAAAGCAGTAGGTGTTACAAGTGAGATACTTAGTCTATACCCTGAGGATGAGGTAAAGGACTATGGGGAAGTTACTTTATTACCGGGGCTTTGTGATATGCATGTACATTTCGGTTATTATTATAGTCAGCCTGATCAGTATAATTTTGATGATTATATGATTGCGTACTATGCGCAAGAGCAGGCAGGGATAGCTTTAAGACTAGGGATTACAACCGTTCGTGACTTATCTTCTCCCCATAATCTTTGCAAGCAGCTTCGCCTTGCGGGAGAAAAAGGATACGTTAAAGTTCCTCGGATTATCCATTCAGATGCAGGGATGTGCATGACTGGCGGACATGGTTATGATGATGGCATAGAAGAAGTAGACGGTGAATGGGAAATCAGAAAAGAAATTAGAAAACAGCTGCGTGATGGCGCTGATTGGGTAAAAGTATTAACAAGCGGAAGAACCAGTACACCGGAGTTTACCCAGGAAGAATTAAATGCTGCAGTAGATGAGTCTCACCGTGTAGGGGTAAAATGTGCAGTCCATGCAGGACTTCAGCCTGCTCTTCAAATGGCAATAGATGCCGGCTTTGATACCATTGAACACGGAACATTTCTTACATACGAACAGGTAAAACAAATGGCAGAGAACGGGCAGTCATGGGTTCCGACAATGACAGCTTATACCGTACTTTATGAGTTTTGCAAGGAAAAACTTGAGGCTGGTTATGACAGCGGTGACAGGATTGCGGCAAAAGCAATAAAGGATATGGCATTTTTTGAGCCTGCGTATAATGCATATAAAGATAATTTTAAAAAGTTCTATGATACAGGTGTTACTGTTTGTACAGGAAGCGATATGGTCTTATATGATGCCCCACCATTGCCGGTAAATCGTGAGATGGAACTGATGGTAGATTACGGAATCAGCCCTATTCAGGCAATTCAGACCGCAACATCAAACCCTGCAAAAGTGCTTGGATTGGAAAACGAAATAGGTCAGTTAAAAGAGGGACTGGAGGCCGACTTAATTATAGTAGAGGGTAATGCAGCAAAAGACATTAAAGCAGTAAACAATCTGGTTGATGTTTATATGAGTGGTAAACTGGTATATTCAAGTTTAGAAAAATAGGACGGGTTCTTATAACATAATATTCCACATAGAGCATACCTAGAAAATATAGTATTCAGACGCAGGAGAGTGTGTGAAGGGGTATTAAAATGAATGTAATTGAAATAAGTCATATTACAAAAGATTATGGTATGGGACATGGCGTATTTGATGTCAGCTTTTCCGTGAAAGAAGGAGAAGTACTGGGGTTTCTAGGTCCTAATGGAGCCGGAAAAACAACAACAATTCGGCAATTAATGGGATTCATCAAGCCTGATAGCGGAAGTTTATCGATCGAGGGTATGGATTGTTTTAAAGACGCGGACCAGATACAGAAAAGGGTAGGTTATCTTCCCGGTGAAATCTCTTTTATAGAATCGATGAATGGAGACGAGTTTATTCGTTTTGTAGCAAAAATGAAGAAAATGAAGGATTTGGGCCGTGCTCCTGAATTAATGGAGTTTTTTGATTTGGATGCATCAGGAAGAGTAAAAAAAATGTCTAAGGGAATGAAACAAAAAATAGGTATCGTATGTGCTATGATGTCGCCTTATGCAGACATTTATTTACTGGATGAACCAACCAGCGGTCTGGATCCAGTGATGCAAAACAGGTTCGTTGAATTGATTCAAGAAGAAAAGAAAAGAGGAAAGACCATATTGATGTCTTCTCATATGTTCGAAGAAGTAGAACGTACCTGTGATAAAGCAGCGGTAATACGCAACGGGCGGCTTGCTGCTGTAGAAGAGATGGATAAGTTAAAAGAAAACAAACAAAGGATTGTAGAAATAACTTTTGAAAAATCAAATATGGCGGAAATGTTCGCGGAAAAATTTACAGGAGCAAACCATCAGTCGGGCAGTAATAAAATATCAGTAAAGGTTGGGAAAAATATAGATTCTTTGATTAAAGAAGCCGGAAAATATATGGTAACAGATCTAGAAATCAGAACCCAGAGCCTGGAAGAATTTTTCATGCACTTTTATGGTGAGGAGGCAAAGAAATGAATACTGCCCTATTAAAAAAAGAGATAAAATCTAACGGATTATTATTTTTTATCTTTCTGGCTGTTCTAAGTATGTATGGTGTTATGGTTGTAATGATGTTTGACCCGGAAACGGGAGACAGTCTTAGGACAATGGCGGAAAGTATGCCGGATCTGTTTGCCGCATTTGGAATGGCAGATGTGGGCACTACTTTACTGGAGTTTATATCCGGATATTTATATGGTATGTTGTTTGTTGCATTTCCAGGTGTATACATTATTATACTTGCCAATAGACTTGTTGCAAAATATATTGATAATGGTTCGATGGTCTATTTACTTGCCGTGCCGGAAAAACGCTTAAACATAATCTTAACTCAAGCAGCGTATTTATTTCTTTCATTGATCGTGCTGGTTGGAATTTTAGCCGCACTTATACTGGGGTTCTGCGAAATGTTGTTTTCTGGGGAAATAGAAATATATGCTTTTTTGCGACTCAATGTAGGGCTTCTTGGGATATTAGTTTTTTTTGGAGGAGCTTGTTTTTGTTCATCTTGTTTTTGCAATGAGTCAAAAACTTCTTCTCTAATTGGTACAGCAATAGTGGCTTATACCGTTCTTATACAGATGATTTCACAAGTAGGGGATAAATTTGAAAAATTAAAGTATGTTACTGCTGTAACATTATTTGATACACACGGTCTGGGCAGCGGTGATAAAAGAGCGTGGGTTATGTGCGCGATATTATATGTAACAGGAATTGTCATGGCGGGAGTGGGAGCTTGGAGATTTTGTAAACGTGATTTGCCACTTTAAGCATAATAAAAAAAGAGGTAAAAAATTATGATGGGTGTAGAAATTGATTTTGTTGTTGATGACTGTCTTGGAGCACTGGAGATATATAAAAAAATATTTGGGGTAGAACCCTTAGAGGTTACCAAACTTCCTAAAGGTCAAAATGAAGTAGTATTTTCTATTTATGGTACGAGTTTTCACATGCTGGATGAAAATCCGGAATTTGGTCTGAGAGCTCCTGATCCGCAAATTTCTCATTCAATATGGTTTAATATAATAGTTCCTGACATTCATAAAGTATTTAAAAGTGCAGTTGATGCCGGATGTACAGAAGTACAGGCTATAAAAGAAATGGAAGATTTTGGAGTAAGCAATGCAATATTTAAAGATCCATTTGGCTATGTGTGGATGCTGCATGAGATTCATTCTCCATCCTGATCTACAGAGTAAGCGTTCAGCGGCCGGTTCATTTTAGTTAAAGAAACGACAGCCGAACGCTAAATATAATGGACTAGAATTTTTACATTATAATTTTATGCTGCAGAATAATATATTGTTCCGCTAGAATCTGAAATGGTTCCCAGAGTAGTGTTTTCTACGACAAAAGTCTGTTCAGTTGCTGCAGGAATTGTACCCGGAGCTGTAACGATAAACGTATATTTTTCTTCATTCGTACCATCAGATAAAACAATATAATAATATGCATTTGTTCCTGTGGCACAGGGGACATCTGCAGTATTAGTTACAATAATAGATAGAACGGAATTGGCACTGTCTACATTAAACGGAGTACCGGCTGCTACTGTAATATTTACATCAGTCATTTAAATCACCCTTTACTATTTTGTGAAAATTTAAAAATCACTTTCCAGTCTTAGTATATTCTAAAAAGAGCCTTATGTGATTGAGGATATTAAACACAAAGCCTGAAAAACAGACATATATTATAATGGTGATGTTAAATGAGTATAATTGATTTGAAGAGTAAGGAATCTATTAGTGTTAACACTAATACTAGATGCATGAGCTATAAAAAGAAAATATACTGGGGTTTTCCGTTTCAGACGTATTTATTTTTCGAAATACCACGTGAATTATATTTTACACCACTGATGACAGCTAAGCTCATCTTGCATAAAATTCCTAATTGCTGCATGGTAAATTGGGAAAGGAGTGAAGCTGGATATTTTCTCTCGCCCCTACTGGAGTATTATAGTATTTATTATGACTGCTATTCATCTCCAGAGGTTGATTTAAATTATTGTGTAGAATATGTCAATTTACCATGTAGCAGCTACAGCGAAATTGATATTACAAATATTGCTGCGTCATGGATGAGCAATACAATTGAAAATAAGGGACTATTATTGACTGGGAGTCCATGTTCAGAGTCCTTGGCATATACATCTGGTGATGATGAAATATCAGCTATGCACCCAATGATTAGATTAACATATGAAGGTGAAACTCCCGTGTTAAGAACGGCAGACTGTTTAGTTGTGGTACAGTGAATTTACAAATTTCATCTTATGGACTATTTATTTTATCGTTTATTAAGCATTACGATAAAATAAATGGTCCTATTTTTGTTGTTAAACCTTTAATGATTAATTCAGCAAACTAATCGAAATAAAGACATGTTTATTAAAAAAATGTTAAATTAAAACAAATTTTATTGACATAAATATATAATAATACTAATATATTCGTTAAACGTCTAACTAATTTAGTTTTAGTATCAGAAGTTTACTTAAGAAAAGGAGGAAAATATGGAATGCGATGTTAGTCATGTCCCTACCATAGGGATCATGAGTCAGATTATGCATATGAGCATGAATCATGCTAAAGTTTTGTTTGGCCAATTTGATTTAAAAATGGGGCAGGCGGGAATCCTGTTTATATTAAATCACTATGGAGAGATGTCACAGAGAGAACTTGCTAGCAAAATAAATGTAACGCCTCCGTCTATTACGGCCGCTATACAAAAAATGGAGAAACTGGAGTTCATTACAAGAAGACCTGATAATAATGATCAAAGAGTAATGCGCTTAAGTCTTACTGAGAAAGGAAAATCCTGCCTCAAAGATATTAAAGAGGTAGCGGCCCAAATGGATGAGGTCTTGTTTAAGGAAATGAGCCAGGAAGAAAAGCTTTTATTTCGCAGATTGCTGATACAGATGCAGCAAAATCTTAAAAAAGACAAAACATTTCCCGAGAATTAAATAATGGATAGTAATTAGCTGCAGAAAGGAAAGTAATATGAAGAAACTATTGAAGTATATGAGAGCATACTGGAAAACCATGGTATTGATTCTGGTAGTTCTTGTTATACAGGCATACTGTGACCTATCGTTGCCTGGATATACCTCTGATATTGTAAATGTTGGTATTCAGCAGGGGGGAATTGATGAATTGGTTCCCAATGCATTAGCAGGCAAGGATATGGATAGGCTACTGCTTTTTGTTGATGACAAAGATGGAGATATCGTAAAGGATGCATATGCATTAAAAGATAAAAACACAGGATATGATTACGACGGGTCAGTATATATTTTAAAAAATAAAATTGCTGAAGATGAAGCGGAAATGTCTAAGATTTCATCTATTTTGGGGAAACCAATGCTGCTTGTATCCGGATTTGAGTCTGGAAGTGAAATTACAGAAAAAATGGAAGACTCGATGAAAGAAAGTATGAAGTCATCTGTTACAGAGCAGGTAGAAAAAAAGAAGCAAGAGGCTGAGGCTCAGATGACAGATGAGCAGAAAGCGGCTATAGCTGCAAGTCCCCAGTTGGCTCAACAGCAGGCTGAGGCACAGACAAAGGCTCAGGAGCAGGTAGATGAGCAGATGAAAAAAATTGATGAAGCGGATGCGTTTGCTTTATTCGAGATGATTCCTGCAGACCAGCGTCATGAAGTATTAAGCCAGATAGACGATAAACTGTCTGATATGCCTGAAACGATGATTGAGCAGGCTTCAACACTTTATATAAAAGATGCTTATATCCGGTTAAATATTGACACGAATAAGTTGCAAAACCAGTATTTGCTTCTAATAGGGGCAAAAATGATGACACTTGCTTTTATTGGCATGGTGGCAAGTATTTTGGTTGGATTTATGGCAGCAAGAGTCGGGGCATCAGCAGGCAGAGATTTGAGAGGCCGCGTATTTAGAAAGGTAGTTGGATTTTCTAATAATGAATTCGACAAATTTTCCACAGCATCGCTGATAACAAGAAGTACCAACGATATACAGCAGATTCAAACCCTGACAGTTATGTTGCTGAGGATGGTTCTGTATGCACCTATTATGGCTATTGGAGGTGTTTATAAAGTGTTTCAGACCAATGTGTCTATGTCATGGATCATTGGTCTTGCCGTTCTTTTGATTGGTTTGGTAGTTTTGGTATTATTTACTGTTGCAATGCCTAAATTTAAGATTTTACAAACATTGGTAGATAAGGTGAATCTTGTTACAAGAGAGATTCTTACAGGGCTATCTGTAATACGGGCATTTTCTACAGAGAGACATGAGGAAAAGCGTTTCGATGCAGCTAATAAAGAGCTGACGGACACTACATTATTTGTGAATAGAGCAATGACATTTATGATGCCGGTAATGATCTTGATTATGAATGGAATTTCTGTTTTGATTGTATGGACAGGAGCACATGGAATCAATGAAGGACAGATGCAGGTTGGTGATTTGATGGCATTTATTCAATATACAATGCAAATTATTTTCAGTTTTCTTATGTTGTGTATGATTTCAATTATGCTACCTAGAGCTGCAGTGGCGGCCGAAAGGGTCGATGAAGTATTAACAAGTAAAACGATTATACATGATCCAAAGAAACCGAAAACACTGCCTGAGGGTACAAAAGGCAATCTTAAATTTGATCATGTTTCATTTCGCTATCCTGGAGCTGATGAGGATGTACTCAGCAACATTAATTTTGAGGCAAAGCCGGGGCAGACAACAGCAATTATAGGCAGCACAGGAAGTGGAAAGTCAACGTTAGTAAATTTAATTCCCCGTTTCTATGATGTGACTGGGGGCGCAATTACATTAGACGGAGTTGATGTCCGCGAGATCACTCAGCATGATCTGCGGAATAAGTTAGGGTATGTACCCCAAAAAGGCGTTTTATTTTCTGGAACCATTGCATCAAATATTATGTATGGAAATGCGGATGGGGATGAAGTACAGATGCAAACCGCAGCTGAAATTGCGCAGGCTGTAGAATTTATTGAGGAGAAATCAGATAAATATGAAAGTTCAATTTCACAGGGAGGAACAAATGTATCCGGCGGTCAGAAACAGCGTCTGTCCATAGCAAGAGCGATAGCAAAACATCCGGAAGTTTTTATTTTCGATGACAGTTTTTCCGCATTAGATTATAAGACAGATGTAGCCCTAAGAAAGGCGTTGAAGGAAAAAACGGCGGACAGTACAGTTTTAATTGTTGCGCAGCGTATCAGTACCATATTACATGCAGAACAAATTATTGTTTTGGATGACGGAAAAGTTGCCGGAATCGGTACACATTCTCAACTATTAAGTCAGTGTGAGGTATATAAGCAGATTGCTGCTTCTCAGCTTTCCGAGGAAGAGCTGCAAGCAGGAATAGATAATGCAAAAAAGGAGGAAGGCGGCCATGAGTAAAGGCACAAAAACATCCAAAAGATTCGGCGGACCAATGAATGGAATTGAACCGGGAGAGAAACCAAAGGATCTGAAGGGAACGCTGAAAAAGCTGCTTTCTTATATGAGCAGATATAAAATTCAACTGTTTATTATTCTATTCTTTGCAATAGGTGGTACAATATTTGATATTATCGGCCCAAAGATTCTGGGAAAGGCGACTACGGAAGTCTTTCAGGGACTAGTAAGTAAAGTATCTGGTGGCTCAGGTATGAATTTTGGGAAAATTGGAAGAATTCTTATGTTTACGTTGAGTCTGTATCTGGTCAGTTCTTTATGTACTTTTGTTCAAGGAATGCTAATGACTGGAATTTCTCAAAAAATAACATATCAGTTAAGAAAAGATTTATCAAAAAAGATAAATCGAATGCCCATGAATTATTTTGACACCAGAACCCATGGAGAGGTGTTGTCAAGGGTAACCAACGATATTGATACACTTGGACAGAGTTTAAATCAGAGCGCTACGCAAATGATTACATCCGTCACAACAATTATAGGCGTTTTGGTGATGATGCTCTCAATCAGCCCACTGTTGACCGTTGTTGCACTGCTCATTCTTCCGGTCTCAATAGGACTTATTTCGGTAATTATGAAAAGGTCACAAAAATATTTCCGTGGCCAACAGGAATACCTTGGAGAAGTAAACGGACAGGTGGAAGAAGTATATGGTGGACACAATATAGTTAAGGTATTTAATAAAGAAAAAGATGTAATTACTACATTTGAAGAAACAAACCATAAATTATATGACTCTGCATGGAAATCTCAGTTTATATCAGGGATGATGATGCCAGTTATGCAATTTATCGGTAATCTAGGTTATGTTGTCGTAGTAATTTTAGGTGGATATCTGGCGGCAAAAAAGACAATAGAAGTCGGTGATATTCAGTCGTTTATCCAGTATGTAAGAAGATTCACACAACCTATACAACAGGTTGCCCAAGTGGCAAACTTACTACAATCAACAGCGGCTGCATCGGAGCGAGTGTTTGAATTTCTTGAAGAAGAGGAAGAAGATCAGATTGTTTCGAATCCAGTCTCTACAATCGGATTACAGGGAAATGTTGAATTTGAACACGTGCATTTTGGTTATAACGAAGATAAAATTATTATTAATGATTTCTCTACCAAGGTAAGCGAAGGGCAGAAAATCGCTATTGTGGGGCCTACGGGGGCAGGCAAAACAACATTGATTAAATTATTAATGCGTTTTTATGATGTCAATGATGGAGCAATACTGATTGACGGGCATGATATTAAGGACTTTAATCGAGGGGAACTGCGACAGATGTTTGGCATGGTACTTCAGGATACATGGCTGTTTCACGGAAGTATAAAAGACAATATCCGATATGGTAAACTGGATGCCACAGAAGCAGAGGTGATTGAGGCGGCAAAAGCAGCAAGAGTTCATCGTTTTGTACAGACATTGCCTGGTGGGTATGATATGGAATTGAACGAGGAGGCTAGTAATGTATCTCAGGGGCAGAAACAATTGCTGACAATTGCAAGAGCTATTTTGGCCGATCCGAAAATACTGATCTTAGATGAGGCAACCAGTTCTGTAGATACCAGAACGGAAATACAAATACAAAAAGCAATGGATACCTTGATGAAGGGAAGAACCAGTTTTGTTATTGCACATCGTCTTTCTACAATACGAGATGCAGATTTAATCCTTGTGATGAGAGATGGAGATATTGCTGAGCAGGGGAATCACGAAGAGTTGATTAAGAAAAATGGATTTTATGCAGAATTGTATAATTCACAATTTGAAAAGACTTCAGGTTGTGCATAAGAGACAAAATGTAATAGAGAAATATATAATAGTGTGGATATCCTATCAAAGAGTCGAATACTTTTTATAAAGTATCGGCTCTTTTTTATGAACTGTATTGACAGAAAAACAACTAATCCTTTATAGTGTTGTTATAAGACAAAGTGTTTCGGAAAGTGAAAAAAAATGAAGAAAAGAGATCTCAGTAATAGAAGGATATATAGTGTTCTTGTTATTGCTATACTATTAATCAGCAGTATCATGGTCGGATTTAACATCGTGCAGCGCAGGGCGCTGCAGGAACAGAACAATGACAATGGCGATAAACAGTTTTACGATTATCATATTGCAATGATCGTAAAAGATTCTTCAGATGTATTTTGGAAATCGGTATATAGTGCAGCACGTGAAGCGGGGATGGAAAAAGGGGTTTATATTGAAAGTTTTGGAGAGGAACTAAATGAAGGGTATACAACAAGTGAATTAGTAGAAATGGCTATTGCGGCACGAGTGGATGGTATTATACTGGAAGCGGACAGCAGTTTTGATATGATTGAATTAATTAAAAAAGGCTCAACTCTGGAGCCGCCTATTCCTGTTATTACAATTGGAAGTGATGCTGCTGGAAGTCAAAGAAAAAGCTTTGTTACTGCAAATGATTATGAACTTGGGAAAACCTATGGCAGCCAAGTGCTTGAGGCGTTGGAGGTGGAAAATGGAAAAGTAGCAGTACTGCTGCCCTCTGCCGGTGATAACGCACAACCCAGTCTTGTGTATTCCGGTATTAGTGAGGTCTTGGGTAATAGTAAAAATAATTTCGCACTGTATGCGAAAATCATTGGAGAGAATGATGAATTTGGAGCAGAAGAGCAGATACGAAATTTATTATTATCCACTACAGATCGCCCTGATGCAGTAGTTTGTCTAAGTGCAGTAGACACCATCAGTACATCACAATGCGTAGTAGATTATAATCTGGTAGGCACAGTTAAGATTATCGGTACATATACATCACCTGAAATTATCAAGGGAATAAAAAAAGAAATTATTTATTCAACAGTTGCCGTTGACTCTGAAGAGATGGGACATTTGGCGGCGGATGGCATGTATGAATATTTAACAAATCAGCATATCAGTGAATATTTATCCGTACAATCAGAAGTGGTCTCAGGAAAGAACATCAAAAAATTCATGAAAGAGGAGTAAAGTGGAAGAAACAAACAAAAACTCAATAGGTAAAAAGCTTATCAGGGTATTTTTGATTGTATTTGTGGTGGTGTTTTTGGTAAATGCGTTTATTTATTATAATTTAAATAAAGCTATTAATCAGGTAGATAATGTTTACAGCAGTAATATTCAATTAAATGCATTGTCAGAAAATCTGGAAAACGTACAGAATCAGTTATATCAATATTTGAGTACAAAAAGTTCAGATGCGCTGGAGCGGTATTATGCATATGAACAGGATTACCGAATTAAACTGGATTCCTTGAACAGTGAGAAAGTAAGTGATCCAGACAGACTTATGGAAAAAAATATTTATTTGATGTCCGTAACCTATCTTGACGTTACCAAGCAGGCGATTGAAGCTAAAAGAGGACGTAATGTGACCAAGTATAATGAAAGTCATGAAGAGAGTGTACGGATATGTAGTTATATCCAGGCAAATATAAATAGTCTGAATACCACTACATTTTTAAAAAATGCTTATAATTATTCAGCTTTGCGCAGTGTTCTCAATTACATTATGATTTTTGGAATTGTTTCTTTGTGTGTAGTCATTGTACTGGCTGTTGGATGGACGGTGTCAATGACAAGAAATATTACGGGACCGTTGGTAAAACTTGCAAATGCAGCTACTCAAATCGCTAACGGTAACATGGAGGTTGCATTCCCTATCGTTGAAACAGGTGATGAGATATCCGCGGTTGCTAAGGCATGTAATAAAATGATTGATAGTATCCGTTCCTATATAGAACAGACCAGACGAAATTATGAGCGTGAAAGCAAAATGATTGAAAATGAGCTCAGTATGAGGAATAATTTGAAGGAGGCACAGTTAAAGTATCTGCAGGCTCAGATCAACCCACATTTTTTATTTAATAGTTTAAATGCTGGTGCTCAGCTGGCAATGATGGAGGGCGCCGAAAAGGCTTGTATGTTCGTGGAAAACATGGCTGATTTTTTTCGATACAATGTACGGAAATTGGATAAAAATACAACACTTCGTGAAGAACTACAACTTGTGGATAATTATATTTATATTTTGAATGTTAGATTTTCTGGTGAGATTCATTATGCTAAAAACCTAGATGAACGATTTCTTGATGTGGAAATTCCAGGGATGATACTGCAGCCAATAATAGAAAATGCGGTAAACCACGGAATTCGGGAAATGAATGGTGAGGGGAAAATCAATCTGGCCGTTTATGGTGATAACGAGAGTATTTGTATTAAAGTATCAGATAATGGATTGGGTATTAAAAAGGATATTGCAGCCCGTATTATGAGGGGAGAATCGGTGAGAAGTAAATCGGAAAAAGATTCAGCCGGAATTGGTCTTGATAATGTGATAAGCCGTCTGAAAAGTTATTTTGAACGTGAAGATGTATTTGAAATTGTTCCATTGTCAGCGGGAACCCAGGTTACTATATTTCTGCCGAAAGAAAAAGGGAGGATTGCTTGTGACAAAAATATTGATTTGTGATGATGAAGGAATAGTACGAGATTCGTTGACGTTTATCATACAAAAAAATTTTCAGGGGGAATTTGAAGTGGAAGCAGCCAGAAACGGAAGGATTGCAATAGAGCTGGCTGAATCGTTCAGACCTGATGTGATTATGATGGATATCCAGATGCCGGGGATCAACGGTATTGAGGCCATGAGGGAGATTCGACGGGAAAATAAAAATGTAGTATTTATCATACTGACAGCTTACGATAAATTTGAGTATAGCCAGGCTGCCATTGATTTAAAGGTATTTTGTTATCTGACAAAGCCAATAAATAGAGATAAATTATGTGAGGTGTTGAGACAGGTTGAAAGACAGGTCAGGGAACGAAAGAAAAAAGCTACTTCTGATTTACTGGTCAAAGAAAAATTAGAGGCAGTGGTACCTGTCTTAGAAAGTGGGCTAGTCTATAGTACTGTTTTTGAACAGCGTACAGGAGTGTGGGACAGTCAGCGGTACAGGGAACTAATGAGCATAAATGTAGCATATGGGTATGTTGTAGTTATTGAGTGCGGGGATGAGTTACATAAGGGTGTACTAAGCAATAAAGTGGGTGCAGGAATTAAACTGCAGAAAGAAATACTGATATTTCGTGAAATCATTAAAGATGCAATGGACTGTATGATAGGTGAGGTCATGGCAAATAAAGTGATTGTAGTTATTCCTTTAGACAGCGGTGCAGAAGCGTATGATGAGAGGGTCGCCAAAATTGAAAAAATGCGTGCTGTACTGCGAAAGTTAGAGCAGCAGATTGGCTTGAAATTTAAAGCCGGTATTGGTTCTGTAAGAGGCTGGAAAGAGATGCCGGAGTCTTTCCGGGAGGCAAGCGAAACTGTTAATTATGGCATGGGGAAGGTAACTCATGCAAATGATATGCCGGTAAGTTGTCTATATGAGGAAACCTATCCCATAGAAATAGAAAAAAAATTGTTTGCGGCAATTGAGTCTGGGGATGAAGAAGGTACCCGGCATTACAGTGAGGAATATATACAATGGATGGAAAGTGGTTACGCTCACATTGATAATACTATTCGATTAAAAGTGATTGAATTTGTTTTATGGGCTGAACATCTTGCCTATATGCAGGGTGGGATGGTGTATCATTTTAATAGCAGGTCAGATTATCTGGGAACACTAATGGGATTAGATACATATAAGACGGTTAAAGTCTGGTTTATGCAAAAAATGGAAGAGGCAGCACGACATGTTTCCATGAAGCAACATGATAAAACCAGTAATGCGGTAGAGAAAGCAAAAGCCTATATAGAAGATAATTTTAAGTCGGATCTGTCCCTGGAAAATTTGGCAAAGGAAATTGGACTAAGTCCTTATTATCTAAGTAAACTTTTTAAAGAACTGGAAGGTACGAACTATATAGACTATCTTACCGGGCTGCGGATAAAGCACGCAAAAAAAGAATTATCAGAGAGTGAAAAAAGCATAAAAGAGATTTGCTGTGATACTGGATATAGTGATCCCAATTATTTCAGCAGAATCTTTAAAAAGTGGACAGGAATTACTCCTACAGAATTCAGAGAGAGGAGAGTTACCGTATGAAAAGGATTATATCAGTCTTATTAATTTCGTGTTTATTGATTATGACAATAACCAGTTGTGAAAAAAGGCAGATTGAGTCGCAGATTACGGATGATGAAAAAAAAGTGATGTCCATTGGAATTACCTTTGATACATTTGTTCTGGAGCGCTGGATTCGAGATCGAGATGTTTTTGTCAATACTGCCAAGAATCTTGGTGCTTCGGTAGATGTGCAGAATGCTAATGGTGAGGTGGATAAACAAAAGGAACAGATAAAAAAATTTATTGAACAGAATGTAGATGCAATTGTAATTGTTGCTGTAGACTGTTATCAATTGGCTGATGTTGTGGATGAGGCGACCAACCAGGGAATTATAGTAGTTTCTTATGATCGTTTGATACAAGGTTCTGAAACTGACTTGTATATCACAGTTGATAACTGGAAGGTGGGGCAGAATATGGCAGGCGAAATTCAATCCAGACTTCCTGACGGAGGAAATATAGTGATGATCTGCGGTCCTGAGGCGGATACAAACAGCCTTGAGGTGGCCAGAGGATTTGAAGAGAAAATGGATAGCGCAAAATGGAAAATTATTTATAAAGATTACGTGAAATCCTGGACACCGGAAAACGGGTTTGCAGCTGTAACAGAAGCTTTCGATAACGTGACGAATGTAGATGCTGTGATGTGTGGAAATGACGGTCTGGCAGGTTATGTTATACGTGCATTGAGCGAAATGCAGATGGCCGGAAATGTAATTGTAGTCGGACAGGATGCTGATCTGGAAGCCTGTCAGCGGGTAGTGGAAGGAACGCAGTCAATGACCGTTTACAAACCAATTGAGGAACTGGCAAAAAAAGCCGCACAATGTACGATACAACTGATACAAAATGGAAAAACAGCTTATACTGAGCGTAAAAAGTTGGAAGATGGAAGCAGTGTCCCATATTATGGCCTTGAGCCTATTGCGGTAACTGAAAAAAATATGGATAGTATAATTATCGAATCTGGTTTTCACCCCAGGGAAGAAGTGTATTTAAATATGGAGGAAAGTGAATAGCATATTTTTAAATGAACTGGCACAAAAAAGTGCTAGTTCATTTTTATTACAATTAAATATGATGAATTTCTGCAGAAGTTTGCAATTATATCCAGTGTTAAAATTGTTATATTATAGGCAACAAGTAAACGATTTTGAAGGAGGATTATTATGAAAAACAGTGTCAAAAAGTTTATGGCAGCAGGTATGGCGACAACGATGATGTTTTCTCTGGCTGCATGCAGCAGTACAGGAAGTGGAGGTGCTGACAAAGAGAGCGATGCAAAGGAAACCAGCTCCGAAGTCAAGGAATCTTCAGAAACAAAAAAAATTGGAGTGGCAATGCCTACTAAAGATTTACAGCGCTGGAATCAAGATGGTGAAAACATGAAAGCTCAGCTTGAGAAAGCCGGTTATGAAGTAGATCTTCAGTATGCAAGCAATGAGGTGGAAACGCAAGTTTCTCAAATAGAGAATATGATATCTGGAAACTGTGACCTTTTGGTCATTGCTGCTATAGACGGTGATTCACTGGGGACACCACTGGCTACGGCAGAGGAACAGAATATTCCGGTTATTTCTTATGATCGTCTGATTATGAATTCCTCAGCAATTGAATATTACGCTACCTTTGATAATTATCTGGTAGGACAAAAACAAGGTGAGTATATAGAAGATACATTAGACCTGAAAAACCAGTCTGGTCCTTTTAATATTGAACTTTTTACCGGAGATCCCGGAGACAATAATGTGAATTTCTTCTGGGGAGGTGCACTGGATGTATTGCAGCCATATATAGATGAGGGAAAACTGGTGGTTCAGTCTGGACAAGTAAAAAAGGAAGAATGTGCAACTGCAGAATGGTCAACAGAAAAATCACAGTCAAGAATGGATGCTATTCTCAGCTCTAACTATGCGGATAAGCAGCTGGATGCAGTATTATGTTCAAACGACTCTACGGCTTTGGGTGTAACAAACTCATTGAAAGCTAACTATACTGGTGAATGGCCGATTATTACGGGGCAGGACTGTGATATCGCAAATACAAAGAATATGGTTGCAGGAGATCAGTCTATGTCTGTATTTAAGGATACACGTAAACTGGCTGAGCAAACGGTGACAATGGTAGATGCGGTTATGAGCGGTCAAAAAGCAGAAACAAATGATACGGAATCTTATGATAACGGTACTGGCATCATTCCTACCTATCTTTGTGATCCAACTGTTGTAACGATTGACAATTATGAAGAGATGTTGATTGATTCCGGTTATTATACTGCTGATGAATTAAAATAGTGATTGCAGATAACAGGCGGGAGAATCCCGCCTGTCTTTCTAGAGGAAGAGGAGGAATGGAGTTGGCTGAAGTATTATTAGAGATGCAAAACATTACTAAGACTTTTCCGGGAGTTAAGGCGCTTGACAACGTAAATCTGAGAGTAGAGAAAGGAACTGTGCATGCATTAGTGGGAGAGAATGGTGCGGGCAAATCTACTCTGATGAATGTACTGAGCGGTGTTTATCCTTATGGAAGTTATGCGGGAGATATTATATACAATGGAAAAGTGTGCAGGTTCTCTAAAATTAAAGACAGTGAAGAAATGGGGATTGTCATCATACATCAGGAACTGGCTCTGGTTCCTGAAATGACCATCGGTGAAAACATGTATTTAGGAAATGAACAAGGTAAAGCGTATGGCATTGATTGGAATAAGACTTATGGAGAAGCAGATAAGTACCTGAGTCAGGTGGGGTTAAAGGAATCATCCAGAACGTTGATTAAAGACATTGGAACTGGGAAGCAGCAATTGGTTGAAATAGCTAAAGCACTTGCGAAGCAGGCAGGATTACTAATTTTGGATGAACCTACTTCATCTTTAAATGAAGAAGAGTCTAAGGCCTTGCTAGATTTAATGCTGGAATTTAAAAAACAGGGGATGACTTCCATTATTATATCTCATAAATTAAATGAGATAGCTTATGTGGCAGATCATATTACGGTTATTCGTGATGGGGCAACCATAGAAACATTAAACAAGACAACAGATGAGATTAGCGAGACTAGAATTATTAAGGGAATGGTTGGTCGTGAATTGACAGACCGATTCCCAAAGCGAACAGGAAAATGCACAGATAGTATTGCTATGGAAATAAAAAACTGGACAGTTTATCATCCTCAATATTCAGAACGCAAAGTAGTGGATAATGTATCACTTCATGTTAAAAAAGGAGAAGTCGTAGGGATTGCAGGATTGATGGGGGCAGGAAGAACTGAACTGGCAATGAGTATATTTGGGAAAAGTTATGGGAAGCGCATTTCAGGAAAATTAGCTGTAGAAGGAGAGGAACTAAAGCTAAATTCGGAAAAGGATGCCATTAAACATAAAATTGCTTATGTAACAGAAGACAGAAAAGGAAATGGGCTTATTTTAAGTAATCCCATTCGTGTAAATACAACGCTGGCCAATCTGGCCGGTGTCAGCAGACATGGTGTAATTGATGCGGATAAGGAAATTATGGTCTCAAATGAATATAAGGAAAAACTAAATACCAAATCTCCTACCATAGAACAAAATGTGGGAAACCTAAGCGGCGGAAACCAGCAAAAAGTTTTACTTGCCAAATGGATGTTTGCAGAGCCGAATATTTTAATACTTGATGAACCCACAAGAGGAATTGACGTGGGTGCAAAATATGAAATTTATTGTATTATAAATGATTTGGTCGACAGTGGAAAATCAGTAATCATGATTTCATCTGAACTTCCTGAAGTGCTGGGCATGTCTGACAGAATTTATGTAATGAATGAAGGGAAAATTGCAGGGGAAATAAATGCGGCTGAAGCAACACAGGAAAAAATCATGGGGTGCGTCTTGAAATCAAGTAAAGGAGAACAGAAATGAATAAAGAAAAAGCAGGAGTATTTTTTAAAAAGAATACAATGGTCATTGTATTGATTATTGTAGCACTCTTTTTTACATGGCAGACACAGGGCAGACTTTTATATCCCCAAAATATCAATAATCTGATTTCTCAAAATGCATACGTATTTATTCTGGCTACAGGTATGCTGCTGTGCATCCTGACCGGTGGAAATATTGATCTAAGCGTAGGCTCTGTTGTATGTATTGTTGGTGCAGTGGGCGGAACTATTATGGTGAAGCAAGGAATGAATGTTTTGCTGAGTATTTTGATTATGTTAATGACTGGCCTGCTGATTGGACTATGGCAGGGATTCTGGATTGCTTACCGCAGAGTTCCTCCGTTTATTGTAACTCTGGCAGGAATGCTTATGTTCCGGGGTATGTCTAACATCATCTTAGAGGGATATACTATTGCCCCTATGCCCAAGGAATACTTGAATCTGTTCAGCAGCTATATTATTGATTTCTTTGGCGGAGAAGGGTTCAATATTACCAGTTTTATAGCAGGAATTGTTATCGCCGTAATTTACTCTTGTATGAGTTTTAGACAACGGCTGATCAGGACAAAAAAAGGATATGCTGTAGGAAGCTTGATCAGTGATGTTTTACGTTGTGTTATCATCAGCGCAGTGGTTATTGCTTTAATGTGGAAACTGGCAATGTATAAAGGAATACCCAATATTCTGGTATGGATTGGGATAATCGTTCTCATTTACGGATACATTACTTCAAAAACAACTGTTGGAAGACATTTTTATGCAGTGGGTGGAAATGAAAAAGCAGCTAAACTATCAGGGATAAATACGGACAGAGTTTATTTTCTCGCATACGCAAATATGGGAATGCTGGCAGCTATAGCCGCAATGGTGACAATAGCACGGTTAAATTCAGCAAATCCATCAGCCGGAGACAGCTATGAAATGGATGCAATTGGTTCCTGCTTTATTGGCGGCGCATCAGCATATGGTGGTAGTGGAACTATTCCGGGAGTGATAATCGGTGCTACGTTGATGGGAGTAATTAATCTGGGAATGTCTATTATGGGTATTGATGCCAACTGGCAGAAAGTGGTGAAGGGACTGGTACTTCTGGCTGCTGTTATTTTTGATGTGGAAACAAAAAAGAATTCAAGATAACACGTAGAATGAAATGTAATATACAATCATATAAATAGAGTGATATCTGTTTATGGAGTGAATGTATGGAAGCAGTGTTACAAATAATAAAAACAATTTATGGGTACTTATGGGGACTGCCTATGCTGGTCATTCTCCTGGGTACCCATTTATATTTTACCATACGGCTGGGATTCATTCAAAAAAAGATTCCTCTGGGTGTCCGCTTAAGTTTTTCTCGTAAGGAGAATGGAGAAAATGGAATTTCTCCTTTTTCTGCTCTGGCTACGGCCCTTGCGGCGACAATAGGTACTGGTAATATAATTGGTATATCTGCAGCAATCGCAATTGGTGGTCCCGGAGCTGTTTTTTGGTGCTGGATGACAGGCGTACTAGGAATTGCAACTTGTTATGCAGAATGCTTTTTATCTGCAAAATATCGTGTGAGCCGTCCGGATGGTTCTTTAACGGGGGGACCGATGTATGTAATGGAAAAGGTACTCCATCAAAAAAGTGCGGCTGTAGTCTTTGCAATCAGCACAATTCTTGCATCTCTTGGTATGGGAAGCAGCGTTCAGTCACATTCCATCAGTGCAGCTGTGCAGATGCAATATCCGGTTTCTTCTTCAGCCATCGGAATTATAGCAGCAGTGCTTGTAGGCATTGTTATGCTGGGAGGAGCAAGGCAGATTTCGAAAGTATGTACATATCTGGTACCCTTTATGAGTTTATTTTATTTTGGTGGGTGCCTTATACTGATCTGGATAAATAAAGCCTATCTGGGAGAGGCACTTGCAGTAATTGTAAAGTCGGCTTTTCATTCAAAATCAGTTGCAGGCGGAATAGCAGGAACAGCGGTAATGGTTGGAATGAGAACGGGAATATCAAAGGGGCTGTTTACCAATGAGGCGGGGTTAGGCTCGATTCCCATGACAGCTGCTGCATCTAGAACAAAATCACCGGTGAAGCAGGGAATAATTTCTATGACAGGGCCTTTCTGGGATACTGTTGTGATGTGTGCGATTACAGGTATTGCTATCGTTAGCAGTATGATTCGGCAGCCTGAAATCTATGTTCAGGCTGCAGATGATCAGCTTTGTTTTCTCGCTTTTGACAAACTACCGGTTAACGGCAGTCTAATGCTTTCCGTTTCGCTGGTTCTTTTTGCGTACGCTTCTATAATAGGGTGGAGTTATTACGGTGAATGTGCCGTACAGTATTTATGGGGAACAAAGAAGATTCTGGTGTATCGTATAGCTTATGTTATGGCTGTATATTTAGGTGCAGTAATGTCATTGGATCTAGTATGGACAGTATCAGATTTATTCAATTCATTTATGGCACTGCCTAATATTTTGTGTGTCTGGATGCTTAGAAAAGTAGTGATTAGAGAGACCCACGCAAAAATAGGGAGGCATTTTTAATAAAGAGGTATAAACGGTGTAGGAATGTGATTTACAGTAAATATCTGATATGCTATTATAAAAATAGTGAGCTTAATTAGTGGATCTATTATTTTAAAGATACTGATGGTGTATTGGAGAGGAAACTGCGTATGAAACTAACACATTTTGATAAGAATGGAAAAGCAGTGATGGTGGATGTAACAGAAAAGAATGAAACAGTCCGTGAAGCTACCGCTACAGGCAAAATTGTAGTGAATAAAGAAGTTTATCATGCTATATGTGAGGGTACAGTAGGTAAGGGAGATGTGCTTGGTGTTGCATTAACCGCAGGAATAATGGGAGCAAAACGTACATCAGAGCTAATTCCTCTTTGCCATATACTTCCAATCACGAAATGTAAAATAGATTTCGAAATGCTTCCGGAAGAATCTGCTGTACGCTGTTTTTGCACGGTCAGGGTAACCGGAAAGACTGGTGTGGAGATGGAGGCCTTGACCGGAGTCACCACATCACTTCTGACAATTTATGATATGTGTAAGGCACTGGACAAGTCTATGGAAATTCGTGAGATTTTTCTTTGCCGGAAAACAGGTGGAAAGAGCGGTGATTTCCATCATGAAAAGAATCAGGTGTTGAGCGATGATTGATCAGTATAATCGAAAGATAGAATATATGAGAGTTTCTGTAACCGACAGGTGTAATTTACGCTGCGTATATTGTATGCCTGAAGCCGGGGTTGAGCAGTTAGAGCATAGTCAGATACTTTCTTATAATGAAATAATAAGAATCTGCCGTTTGGCAGCAGAATTAGGAATTACAAAAATTAAATTGACCGGAGGAGAACCGCTTGTACGCCGGGGGTTAAGTGATCTTTTAGGTGAATTAAAGAAAATTAAAGGTATTGAAGCGGTTACACTTACTACTAACGGTGTTTTACTTGCTGAACAAATTGAAAATCTGGCAAGGGCAGGACTAGATGGAGTGAATATAAGTTTGGACACGCTGGATGCAGAGCAGTATGAAACGCTTACCAGAAGAAATGAACTTAGTAAAGCAGTAAGTGGACTCAATGCAGCTTTAAGGTATCCCCAGATTCCTGTAAAGGTGAATTGTGTTGCTCTTTATGGAATTAATGAAGAACAATGGATTCCCATTGCAAAGCTGGCTAAGGAAAAACAAGTAGATGTCCGTTTTATTGAAATGATGCCTATTGGTTTGGGAAAATCATATCCAGGCAGCAGACAGTATGAGGTAATGCAAAGGTTAGAGACTGCTTATGGCAGACCAAAGCAGCTAACAGGAAAGTTTGGAAACGGTCCGGCTGTATATGTTAAATACCAGGGCTTTCGAGGGAAAATAGGGTTTATCAGTGCTGTATCGCATGAATTCTGCAGTGAGTGCAATAGGATAAGGCTGACTTCTGAAGGCTTTCTTAAATCCTGTCTACAGTATTCAACCGGTGAACATTTAAAAAAACAAATGGAAAATGGAATTAGTGATGATGCACTCAAAAAAATTATCTCAAAAGTTATAGTTGAAAAGCCAAGGTGCCATCAGTTTACCGACAGAAATAATGGGGCAGGAGAAGCAGAAGATAATCTGGAGTCCAGACAAATGTCTGGAATAGGGGGGTAAGTATGGGAAAAGTAATTGCAGTATGTACCAGTCCGGAAAAAGGGACGCAGAAAAAAAATATAGGTGAAGCAGCCTTTATTGAAGACCATGGAATTCAGGGAGATGCACATGCGGGTAAATGGCACAGGCAGATCAGCCTTCTTTCATATGATAAAATAGTAGAATTTCGTCAAAAGGGTGCAGAGGTGGAAAATGGTGCCTTTGGAGAAAATCTTGTAGTAGAGGGCATTGATTTTAAAAAGCAAGCCGTAGGGACACGTTTTCGGTGTAATGAGGTAGTACTTGAGATGACTCAGATAGGTAAGGAATGTCATCACGGGTGTGAAATATTTCAGAAAATGGGTGATTGTATTATGCCAAGGGAAGGTGTTTTTGCAAAAGTAATAAAAGGCGGTAAAATATCGGTGGGTGACCAACTGGAAATTATAGAATAAATAACAACAGATAAAAAGCAAGTGAGAACTGTTAGAAAATACGAGGTTTTGAGAAAATGACACAGGATAAAAAAACGAGAATGAAAGGGTGTGTATATGCTTTCCTGGCGGGAGTATTATGGGGGGTATCAAGTCCCGTTGCACAATATTTATTTGAAGAAAAGAGCATAATTTCGGAATGGCTTGTTCCATACAGGTTGTTGGTATCTGGCGTCTTACTGCTTATTTATGCAGCAGTTAAAGGTCATGATGTTATAAAAATGTGGACAGAGAGAAATGATGCTTTACGTTTAGTAGTCTTTGGAATCTTTGGAATGATGGGTATGCAATTTGTTTTTTTCTCTGCGGTACAAGAAACTAATGCAGGAACGGCAACAATTTTCCAGTATTTAAATCCTGCACTGTTGATTTTATTTTTTGCAGTAATACACAAGATTCTGCCCAGTAAAAAAGAAATAGTATCGGTGATTGTGGCAGTTGCAGGGATAGTGCTGGTGGCAACACATGGAGATTTTTCCAGTCTTTCCATATCTGCTAAGGGAGGGGGACTTGGAATTTTACTTGCAATAGTGACCTGTTTATACGGATTACTTCCGGTTTCTTTATTAGACAAGTATTCGGCTGAAGCAGTCTGTGGCTGGGGCATGGTTATTGGGGGTGCTGTTCTTACCGTTATTACTAGACCATGGAAAATACCGGTTAAGATGGACATGCAAATAATAGTAGCATTTTTGATAATTGTTGTAATTGGTACAATTCTCCCCTTCTGTTTTTACCTGGCATCAGTAAAGTTTGCGGGTCCGGTTTACGCAGGCCTTTTTTCTTGTGTTGAACCTATTGCCGCAACTGTAGTAGCTGCGGTATATCTTGGTACTGTGTTTGCGAAAATGGATATTCTGGGTTTTGCTCTGGTCCTTTCTACTTTATTTATTTTAGCAATTCCTGATAGAGTAAAGTAAGCTCAAACAGGTAGAACAGACAGATTAAATATGCCTTGCATGTGTTCTGGAAAAGTTATATAGTGAACATTGGATCACTTGAATTTTCGTATAAATAGAAAAATATAGATTGTTTTTGGAGGGAAATTATAATGAGATGGAATAGATTTCGATTAAAGACCACTACAGAGGCTGAGGATATTGTCAGCAGTATGTTAATGGATCTTGGCATTGAAGGAGTACAAATTGAGGACAAGATTCCTCTTACACAGTCTGATAAGGAGCAAATGTTTGTGGATATTCTTCCAGATATTGAAGATGACGACGGAATCGCTTATTTGAGTTTCTATTTGGAGGAAGAGGTGGATGCCGGAGAGATAATGACTGCAATTAAAAGAGAACTCGAAAATATGTCATCTTATCTTAATGTGGGCGAATGTCTGATTGAAGAGTCTCAGACTGAGGATGTGGACTGGGTAAACAATTGGAAACAGTTCTTTCATCAATTCTATGTAGATGATATTCTGATTATACCCTCATGGGAAAAAGTGAAACCGGAGGATAGTGATAAACTTGTTATTCATATCGATCCGGGAACTGCTTTTGGAACGGGAATGCATGAGACTACGCAGCTTTGTATCAGACAGTTGAGAAAATATGTAAATCCGAAAACTAAAATATTAGATGTAGGATGCGGTAGTGGTATTTTAGGCATGCTGGCACTGAAATTTGGAGCGGCATATTCTGTTGGAACGGATTTAGATCCATGTGCAATTGATGCAACCAAGGAAAACATGGAGGTTAACGGAATTCATCAAAATCAGTATAAGGTAATGATTGGGAATATCATCAATGATGCAAAGATACAAAACGAAGTAGGGTATTTGGCTTATGATATTGTCGTGGCAAATATTCTGGCAGATGTATTAACAGAACTCACGCCTGTCATTGTGAATCAACTAAAAGCAGGAGGCATTTACATTACAAGTGGGATTATTGATGATAAAGAAAAATCAGTAGTGGAGGCTGTGGAGCGTGCAGGACTGGAAGTTTTAGCAGTGACCTACCAAGGGGAATGGGTTTCAGTTACTGCAAGGAAAAACGAGCAAGGTAAAGGAGAGTAAAATGCATCATTTTTTTGCGGAGCCGTCTTATATACAGGATCGTGTTGTACGGATCTGGGGCACGGATGTTAATCATATGAGAAATGTTCTTCGTATACTTCCGGGTGAGTCTGTTAAGGTCAGTGATGGGCAAGGGATGGAGTATATGTGCAAAGTTGACAGGTATGAAGACGGTGAGGCTTTTCTGCATATTCAATCTTCAAAACGTGGAGAGGCAGAGTTATCCTCTAGGATTTTCCTGTTTCAAGGGTTACCCAAAAGCGATAAAATTGAATTAGTTATCCAAAAAGCTGTAGAACTTGGCGTATATCAGATTATTCCAACATCAACACGGAGATCTGTTGTAAAGCTGGATGTGAAAAAGGCAGAAAAGAAAACAGAACGCTGGAATGGGATTGCATTAAGTGCTGCTAAACAATCTGGACGTAGTGTGGTACCAAGAGTGATGCAGGTGATGAATTTTGGTGAGGCGCTGGCTTTTGCAGATAAAATGGATGTATTGTTAATACCCTATGAAAAGGCAGAAGCGATAGAGCAGACAAAACAGATGATATCATCAATCGGGGCGGGGCAGGATATAGGTGTTTTTATTGGTCCTGAAGGTGGTTTTGAAGAAGAAGAAATAGCAAAAGCAGTTAAATCGGGGGCCTATCCGATTACGTTGGGAAAACGAATTTTGAGAACAGAAACGGCGGGTCTTACTATATTATCCATTTTAATGTATCATTTAGAAGGCAGTACGTTATGATTATGGTGTCCTAGTTTGAACATTAGAGCTTCTTGAGGCATAGTTTAATACTAAGAAAAAGCAAAGGAAAAATATTATGGAAATATATTTAGACAATTCGGCAACGACCAAATGTTATTCGGAAGTTGGGGATTTGGTATATAAAGTAATGTGCCGGGATTTTGGAAATCCTTCTTCCATGCATAAAAAAGGCATGGAAGCAGAGCACTATATAAAAGAATCAAAAGAAAGATTGTCAAAGATTTTGAAAGTTAATTCAAAGGAAATAGTTTTTACTTCTGGTGGTACTGAAAGTGATAATTTGGCGTTGATTGGTTCTGCAAGAGCAAACAAAAGATCAGGAAATCATCTCATTACAACAGCAATCGAGCATCCCGCTATTTTAAATACGATGCGTTTTTTGGAGAATGAAGAAGGATTTCGAGTAACCTATCTTCCTGTTGACATAAATGGAAGGGTGAAACTGGATGCCCTGAAAGATGCATTAAGTGAAGATACAATTCTGGTATCCATCATGTATGTGAATAATGAAATGGGTGCTGTTCAGCCGGTGGACGAGGCAGTACAAATTGTAAAAGAATTCAATCCGAATATTTTGTTTCATTCAGATGCGGTTCAGGGATTTGGAAAGTATCATATTTATCCTAAGAGGCAGAAAATTGATCTTCTCACAGTCAGTGGACATAAAATTCATGGACCAAAGGGAATTGGATTTGTTTATATAAATGAGAACGTGAAAATAAAACCTATAGTATTTGGGGGAGAACAGCAGAAGAATATACGCTCAGGAACGGAAAATGTACCGGGTATTGCAGGGATGGGATTAGCTGCACAGATGATCTATCAGGATTTAGATATGAAAGTAGCTTTGATGCGCGAATTGAAAGCCTATTTCCTCAAAGGCATTAACCAAATTGAGAATACAACGGTACACGGACTTACAGATGAACACAGTGCACCTCACATTATTAGTGTTGGGGTTGCTGGTATTCGCAGCGAGGTTCTTTTACACGCTTTAGAGGAAAAAGGAATTTATGTATCTTCGGGTTCGGCATGTGCATCCAACCATCCGGCTGTCAGTGGGGTGCTTAAGGGGATTGGTGCTTCAAAAGAATATCTTGATGCAACACTGAGATTCAGTATGTCAGAATTTACAACCCGGGAAGAAATTGACTATACGCTTGAGACGTTATATAATTGTATACCTACATTGAGAAAATATACAAGACATTAAGTAAAGCTATATAAAATACACAATTTATACAAAGGAGATCAAATATGAGATTTCATTCATTTCTGATAAAATATGGTGAGATAGGGTTAAAAGGAAAAAACCGCTATTTATTTGAAGATGCACTTGTAAGACAGATGCGCTTTGCGCTAAAGGCAGTAGACGGCAGTTTTTTTGTTCACAAAGCTCAAGGCAGGGTTTATGTGGAATGTGAAGGTGAATACGACTATGAGGAGACAATAGAGAGCCTTAAAAGGGTATTTGGTATTGTTGGAATCTGTCCCGTTGTGCGGGTGGAAGATAAAGGGATAGAACAACTTTCAGAAGACGTTGTCTCTTATATGAAAGAGGTTTACCCAGAGGGAAATCAAACATTTAAAGTGGAAGCAAGAAGAAGTAAAAAACAGTATCCAATGACTTCAATGGAAATTAACTGTGAACTGGGCGGTAAGATTCTGGATGCTTTTCCTGAAATGAAAGTTGATGTCCATCATCCTGATATAAGGCTGAACGTAGAGGTCAGGGAAGAAATATATTTATATTCCGAAATAATTCCCGGCCCCGGCGGAATGCCTGTAGGAACTAATGGTAATGCTATGCTTTTGCTTTCAGGAGGAATTGACAGCCCGGTTGCCGGATATATGATTGCAAAAAGAGGTGTTGGATTACAGGCTACTTATTTTCATGCTCCGCCATATACAAGTGAGAGAGCAAAAGAAAAGGTTGTGGACCTGGCTAAACTAGTTTCAAAATATGCAGGACCTATACAGCTTCATGTAGTTAATTTTACTGATATACAGTTATATATTTATGAAAAATGCCCGCATGAAGAGTTGACCATTATTATGCGGCGCTATATGATGAAAATAGCGGAACATTTTGCAGAAAAAAACAATTGTCTTGGGTTAATTACCGGAGAGAGTATCGGTCAGGTGGCCAGTCAGACTATGCACAGCCTTGCAGCAACAAATGAAGTATGTACGTTACCGGTATATCGTCCACTGATTGGATTTGATAAACGTGAAATTGTAGAAATTGCAGAGAAGATTGATACCTACGAGACATCTATCCTTCCATTTGAAGACTGCTGTACCATATTTGTTGCGAAGCATCCTGTGACTAAACCAAATCTGGAAAGAATTATAAAGTCTGAAAGAAATTTAGAAGAAAAAATTGATGAACTGATGAGAACTGCAATAGAAACAACAGAGATAATAAAAGTGAAATAGAAAAAAGGGCTGTCTCATATTTATGATGTGAAACAGCTCCTGTAGTAAAGAATACTTATTTGATGATGTATGGATCCAATGCCGTTAAAATTGAATCAGTTACGCTTCCTTCAGCATGGATATTTAATTCGATTGGTTTTGAAAGATCTAAACTAAAAATCCCCATGATTGATTTGGCATCTATTACATATCTTCCAGATACTAAATCAAAGTCATTATCAAATTTTGTAATTTCATTTACAAACGATTTTACTTTGTCGATAGAATTTAATGAAATCTGTACGGTTTTCATGGTATAATTCCTCCTTAATATATGTTATGCAAGGCTCTATGCCTTATGTATATTCTACGAGAAGAAAATTTAAAAGTCAAGAAACAAAGAGGTAAAATCAGGGAAATAGGAGAATTTATTTTATGAAAAAAGTAGCACTGCACAATTTGGGGTGTAAAGTGAATGCATATGAAACCGAAGCTATGCAGGAAATGCTGGAAAAATCAGGATATGAAATTGTTCCTTTTAAAGAAGGCGCCGATATTTATATTATAAACACTTGTACTGTAACGAATATTGCAGACCGTAAATCCAGACAAATGCTTCACCGGGCCAGAAGGATGAACCCACAGGCGGTGATAGTTGCGGCTGGATGCTATGTGCAGACCAAGGATAAACAGCAGGATATCGATTCCTGCATAGATATTGTTATCGGAAACAATAAAAAGCAGGATCTGATCACAATTTTAAAAAGATATGAAGATGAAAACATTTTTCAGACTGAAAATGTTATAGATATTAATCATACAAAAGAATATGAAGCATTGCATTTGTCAAAAACCAGAGAACATACCCGTGCTTATATTAAGGTTCAAGATGGATGTAATCAATTTTGTACTTATTGTATAATACCTTATGCAAGAGGTCGTGTGCGCAGCCGCAGTAAGGAGGATGTATTAAAGGAAGTAGAACAGCTGGCCAGCTTTGGCTATCAGGAAGTTGTTCTTACTGGCATTCATCTTAGTTCATACGGCGTGGACACGGAAGAGGATAACGAAAGTCTATTGTCGCTGATACAGGCTGTACATGATGTTGACGGGATTAAGCGGATAAGGCTGGGCTCATTGGAACCAAGAATTATTACTGAGGAATTTGCAAGAACCATTTCCTCATTAACAAAAATGTGTCCGCATTTCCATTTATCTCTTCAAAGTGGTTGTGATACTACACTAAAACGGATGAATAGACGATATACAAGTGAAGAATATTATGAGAAATGTGGTTTACTTAGAAAATATTTTACTAATCCAGCGCTTACTACGGATATAATTGTTGGTTTTCCTGGTGAAACAGATGCGGATTTTGAGTGTTCCAGGAGATTTGTAGAAAAAGTGGAATTTTATGAAACACATATTTTTAAATATTCCAAAAGACAGGGAACAAAAGCAGCAGAGATGGAAGATCAGGTGCGTGAAGAGATAAAATCGCAAAGAAGTGAGGTCTTACTTGCGCTAAATAAGAAACGAAAAATGGAGTATGAACAAAGCTTTCTTGGAAAAGAAGTTGAAGTACTGGTTGAAGAAAAGACAGAAATAGAGGGAAGAATTGTTTGGTTGGGACATACAAAAGAGTATATGAAAATTGCACTACACGGAGAAGATAATTTACAGAATTGTATAGTAAAAGTGCAAATTGAAAATGATTTACAAATTATACATTGAATTTTAAAATGGTTTATATTAGAATTAGAAGTAAGATATCCGGTGTTACGGCCAGATTTTTCAAATATGTACTTATGGAGCATAAGCTATTAATGAATCAAATCACATGAAACGCTTAAAGGCAAAGTAAAGTATAAATAAAACAAAAGAAAGTAAAATATACAAAAATGGAGGAGAAGAGATGAGTGATTTAAGCAACACCCAATTCTTTCAGGTAGAGCCCGGACCGCAAATTTCTGCCAGGGACATTCTGGAAATTGTGTTCAAGGCACTAAAAGAAAAAGGCTATAATCCAGTCAATCAAATTGTCGGGTATATTATGTCTGGAGATCCGACCTATATTACAAGTTATAATGGCGCAAGAAGTCTTGTAATGAAAGTGGAAAGAGATGAACTGGTAGAAGAATTGCTGAAAGCGTATATCAGGCACAATTCATGGGAATAATATCTATGCGGACAATGGGACTTGATTATGGGACAAAGACAGTTGGGGTAGCAATCAGTGATGGTCTAGGTCTGACTGCTCAGGGGATTGAAACAATTGAAAGAAAAGAGGAGAACAAGCTGCGACGTACTCTGGCTCGTATTGAAGCGTTAATAGCTCAATATCAGGTTGAGAAGATCGTGCTGGGATTTCCTAAACATATGAACAATGATATCGGAGAACGTGCGGAAAAATCTTTGGAGTTTCGTGAGATGCTGCAGCGCAGAACAGGGCTGGAAGTCATAATGTGGGATGAAAGGCTTACGACTGTGGAGGCAGAACGGGTTTTGATTGAAAGTAATGTGAGACGGGAAAATCGTAAAAAATATATTGATAAAATTGCAGCGGTTTTTATTTTACAGGGATATTTGGATTCCGAGTATATAAAAAAGGGAAGCCTTACAGAGTCAAATAACTAAGGCGAACTGCGAATTGGCATTTTGTATGCAGAAAAAAAGAGGACATTTGTATGGAAAAAATTAAATTCACCTTTGAGGATACAAGTGAAACAGAAGAGTTTTTTGTATTGGAACAGACAAAGATTAATGGGGCCGTATACATATTGGTCACAGACTCGGAGGAGGACGACGCAGAGTGTCTGATTTTAAAAGATACAAGTTCTGCAGATAGTACAGAAAGTGTATATGAAGTTATAGAAGATGATACTGAACTTCTGGCGGTTTCTAAAGTTTTTGAAGAATTGCTGGAAGATGTGGATATTGAAATGTAGAGTCTTAGGACTTTTACAATAAATTTACTTACTGCAATGAAGTGGAGTATAACGATGGAACAGGAAAAGGTGCAGGAACTGCTTAAGGGAAAGCTGAGAGAGCAGGGGCTGAAAGTAACACAGCAAAGATTACTTGTTTTACAGACCCTCGCAGCTCAGAGTGGCCGCCATCTGACAGCAGAAGATATTTATGAACTGATTAAAGGAGATTATCCTGAGATTGGACTAGCTACCGTTTATCGTACTTTACAATTGCTCCTTGAAATGCAATTAGTGGACCGCATAAACTTAGATGATGGATGTGTTAGATATGAGATCGGACATTTGTTTGAAGGAGACACCAAACACAATCATCACCATTTGATATGCAGAGTATGTGGAAGAGTTTTACCGTTTGAAGATGATCTTTTGGATGAATTGGAATTTCATATAGAGACGGATACTGGCTTTCATGTATTGGATCACCAATTGAAATTTTACGGACTTTGTAAAGAATGTCTCAGTAAAAGCAAATAAACTATCTGTGTTTTTGAAACAAAGAGTATGTCAGTAGATTTAACCAGATAGAAGGTTGCTGTTATTTTCATGCGCGGAAGTAGTTACATAAAATATATGGAGGTGTATAATTATTGAAAAAAGAAAATGAAGGAAAATTAAAAATCATTCCTTTGGGTGGATTAGAACAGATTGGAATGAACATTACTGCCTTTGAGTTTGAGGACAGTATTATAATTGTGGATTGTGGACTTGCATTCCCAGAAGATGATATGCTTGGTATAGATTTAGTGATACCAGATGTGACTTATTTAAAAGACAACGCTGATAAGTTGAAAGGGTTTATTATAACTCATGGTCATGAGGATCATATAGGGGCGCTGCCGTATGTATTAAAAGAAATTAATTTACCTATTTATACAACAAAACTGACTATGGGTATTATTGAAAATAAATTGAAAGAGCATAATCTGCTGCGTAGTACAAAGCGCAAAGTTGTTCGTCATGGACAATCTATTAATCTGGGTAAATTCCGAATAGAATTTATCAAGACCAATCACAGCATTCAGGATGCTTCGGCATTGGCAATTTACTCGCCGGCAGGAATAGTAGTGCATACAGGCGACTTTAAAGTAGATTATACTCCTGTATTCGGAGATGTAATAGATTTGCAGCGTTTTGCGGAAATAGGGAAAAAAGGTGTTTTGGCATTAATGTCTGACAGTACAAATGCGGAACGTAAAGGATTCACACAGTCAGAAAAGACTGTTGGTATTACATTTGATCATATTTTTGTAGAGCATCAAAATACAAGAATTATTATTGCTACATTTGCATCAAATGTAGATCGTGTTCAGCAGGTTATTAACTCTGCATATAAATACGGACGAAAAGTTGTAGTAGAAGGACGCAGTATGGTAAACATTATCTCTACGGCATCAGAGCTGGGCTATTTAAATGTGCCGGAGAATACACTGATTGAAATTGATCAGATGAAAAATTATCCTCCGGAAAAAATGGTCCTGATTACTACAGGCAGTCAGGGAGAGTCAATGGCGGCGCTGTCTCGTATGGCAGCTGATGTTCATCGTAAGGTAACAATACAGCCAAATGATACCATTATTTTCAGTTCCAATCCTATTCCTGGAAATGAAAAATCGGTTTCCCGTGTCATTAATGAATTATCTGCTAAGGGAGCTACTGTTATTTTTCAGGATGCCCATGTATCAGGTCATGCCTGCCAGGAAGAATTAAAACTGATTTATTCTTTGGTTAAGCCAAAGTATGCCATTCCTGTACACGGAGAGTTTCGTCACTTAAAGGCAAATGCGGCAATTGCTGAGTCCCTTGGAATTCCAAAAGAAAATATATTTATTATTCAATCAGGGGATGTTATGGAAATCTGTAAGGATAGTGCAAAAGTGGTGGACAAGGTTCATACCGGAGCAATTCTGGTGGACGGTCTTGGTGTCGGTGATGTAGGAAATATTGTACTGAGAGATAGACAGCATCTTGCAGAAGATGGGATTCTGATTGTTGTTCTTACCCTTGAGAAAGGCACAAATCGTTTGCTGGCGGGTCCTGATATTGTATCAAGAGGTTTTGTTTATGTTCGTGAGTCGGAAGGGCTCATGGAGGAATCCCGGCATGTGGTGTCAGATGCTCTTGATAAATGCCTGACGAACAAACATGCTGACTGGAATAAGATTAAACTGGTCATACGTGACACTTTGAACGATTATATCTGGAAAAAGACAAAGAGACGTCCGATGGTTATACCGATCATTATGGATGTGGATGTGTAAGTTATGATAGTGGATGAACGTATTATTACATTCATCAATTCTTTAGAAACAGAGAACAGTAAAATAATAGAGGAAATTGAAAGAGAAGCATTAGAAACTCATGTTCCAATTATAAGAAAAGAAATGCAGAGCTTTCTAAAAGTACTATTAACAATACAAAAACCTATGAGCATTCTGGAAGTGGGGACTGCCGTAGGTTTCTCTGCGTTATTGATGAGTGAGCACTCTCCGAGAGGGAGTAAAATAACAACAATTGAAAATTATGAGAAAAGAATTCCTTTAGCCAGAAAAAATTTCAAAAGAGCTGAAAAAGAAGATCAAATTACTCTTATCGAGGGAGATGCTATTGAAGTGCTAAAAACGCTGGATGGTAGTTATGATTTTATTTTTATGGATGCGGCAAAAGGACAGTATATACACTATCTTCCGGAAGTATTGAGACTCTTGTCGTCTAAGGGAACATTGGTTTCTGACAATGTTCTTCAGGATGGGGAAATCGTGGAATCCAGATTTGCTGTGGAACGAAGAAATAGAACTATTCACAGTCGGATGAGAGAGTATTTGTATGAGCTGAAGCATCATGAAGATTTGGTGACATCTATACTTCCCCTGGGAGATGGTGTTGCAATCAGTACAAAAAAGGAGAAAGATTATGGGAAGACATCCTGAACTTTTAATTCCGGCAAGTAGTTTGGAAGTATTAAAAACAGCAGTTATTTTTGGGGCTGATGCTGTTTATATAGGCGGTGAGGCCTTTGGACTTCGCGCAAAGGCAAAAAATTTTTCCATGGAAGATATGAGTGAAGGGATTTCGTTTGCTCATGAACATGATGTTAAAGTTTATGTTACTGCAAATATTCTGGCACATAATGATGACTTGCAGGGTGTCAGAACATATTTTGAAGAACTTAGGAAAATAGGTCCTGACGCAATAATTATCGCTGATCCAGGTGTATATGATATTGCGAAAGAAGTGTGTCCTGAAATAGAAAGACATATTAGTACTCAGGCAAATAATACAAATTACGGTACTTATCATTTTTGGCATCGTCTGGGAGCAAGCCGGGTAGTATCAGCGCGAGAGCTATCTTTGGAAGAAATAAAGGAACTGAGAGCCAATATTCCTGAAGAATTAGAAATCGAAACATTTGTGCATGGAGCAATGTGTATTTCTTATTCCGGCAGATGTCTTCTTAGTAATTATTTTACCGGAAGAGATGCTAACAGAGGCGCATGTACACACCCCTGCAGATGGAAATATTCAGTTGTGGAAGAGACACGGCCGGGAGAATATATGCCTGTATATGAAAATGAAAGAGGCACATACATCTTTAATTCTAAAGATCTCTGTATGATAGAACACATTCCGGAGCTGCTTGATGCAGGAATAGATAGTTTGAAAATTGAAGGCCGGATGAAGACTGCGCTGTATGTTGCAACTGTGGCAAGAACATACCGTAAGGCCATTGACGATTATCAGAAAGATCCTAATATTTATAAAACAAATCTTCCTTGGTATTTAGAACAGATATCTAATTGTACTTACAGACAGTTTACCACAGGTTTCTTTTTTGGAAGAACGGACGAATCAACACAGATATATGACAGTAATACTTATGTCAAAGAGTATACTTATCTGGGCATTGTAGGAGATGAAAAAGAGGGTTTGTATCAGATTGAGCAGCGTAATAAATTTTCTGTGGGTGAGATAATTGAAATAATGAAGCCTGACGGGGAGAATTTGGAGACCCGGGTCTGCCGCATTGTAAATTGTGACGGAGAAGAGCAGGATAGTGCACCTCATCCAAAACAGGTATTATATATTGAGCTCAGTGAAAAGGCTGAACGTTATGATATTTTAAGACGCAAGGTGTAACAGAGGTATGGGGTTCGGCAATGCCTCAGCCCCATGCGCCTCTAGAAAAATTCTCTTAATTTTTCCACTGCACTTTTTTCAATCCGGGACACGTATGAGCGAGAGATTCCAAGTTGTCTTGCAATCTCTCGCTGTGTATACTCCTCCCCGTTGTACAGCCCATACCTCATCTTTAAAACAAGTCTTTCGCGCTGCGATAATTCATTCTCAACTTTGTCGTAGAGTTTCTGAATATTTTCCTTCATATGAATTTTTTCAGGTACATCTGTCTCATCCGTTTCAATAATATCATATAATTTGATTTCGTTTCCTTCTCTGTCAGTTCCGATTGGTTCATATAGAGATATTTCTTTGTTTGTTTTTTTCTTTGCTCTTAGGTACATTAGTATTTCGTTTTCTACACATTTTGAAGCATAAGCAGCAAGTCGGTTTCCCTTTTCTGGATTGAACGTTACTACAGCTTTTATTAGCCCGATTGTCCCGATAGAAATAAGGTCTTCAGGATCTTCGTCAAGATATTGATATTTTTTAATAACATGTGCAACGAGCCGCAGATTTCGTTCGATTAAGACATGTTTTGCCTCAAGGTCGCCCTCTGTATATTTTTGCATGTAATGTTTTTCTTCCGCTGGAGTGAGGGGATTTGGAAAAGATTTCAAGAACAGCACCTCTAAGCACATTTGATATAGTCTATGTGAAAAGAGTAAAAATTGTGCTTTTCCATCGAAAATAAGGACATGGGGACGAATAATATTATTTTTTTATTTTAAAAATAAAATTGACATATTGGAAAAGCTGAGCTAATATATACCTATCACTCTGAGGTGTCTCCTCAGAATTATTAATCGGAATTGTCTAATTGACCAGTTCGGTCATCTTTTCAAAAAAAAGGAGCGTGTAGATGAGTTTTAGCACAGTGATATCAGCGTCTATACAGGGGCTGAAAGTGGAACTTGTTAATGTGGAGGCAGATGTTTGTAACGGCCTTCCTGCTTTTCATATGGTGGGTTATCTCTCTTCTGAGGTAAAAGAAGCAGCGGAAAGAGTAAGAACTGCAATAAAAAATTCGGGATTTTCTTACCCACCAAAAAGAACAGTGATTAATTTGTCGCCGGCAACAATTAGAAAAAAAGGCCCAGCATTTGATTTGCCTATTGCGGTATCCATTCTTGTTTCTCTGGGAGAGATAAGAGCAAAACATGTCAGGGAAACACTGATTATAGGAGAATTGGGACTGGATGGTACAATACATAAAGTGACCGGTATACTACCTGTTGTTTTGGCGGCAAGAGATGTGGGGCTTACTGTCTGTATTGTGCCAAAGGTGAATGCGGCAGAAGGTGCATTGGTAAAAGGCATTCGGGTAATTGGTGTGAAAAATTTAAAGGAATTACATTTATTTTTATCAGGTAAAATCAAATTAAAACCAGAAGAATATAAAAGTGAACAAATATCTGCTTATCCTAAAGTACATGTGGACTTCGGCGATATGAAGGGTCAGGCTGTGGTAAAAAGAGGTGCTGAAGTTGCCGTAGCAGGAGGACATAATCTTTTGCTCGTAGGCCCTCCCGGCAGTGGGAAATCCATGGCTGCCAAGCGTATTTCAGGTATACTTCCTCCAATGACAATGGAAGAAAGTATGGATATCACCCAAATATACAGTATATTGGGGCTCATAGATTCAGATTCTCCCTTGATTCTTCAAAGACCATTCAGAAGTGTTCACCATACGGCAACAAAAGCTGCATTAATTGGAGGAGGCCTGGTACCAGTACCAGGAGAAATTAGCCTTGCACACGGCGGTGTACTTTTTTTGGATGAACTGCCGGAATTTCAAAAGACGGTTTTAGAAGTGCTTAGGGAGCCTCTGGAGGAACGAAAAATCAGAATAAGAAGAATACATGGAAACTATATATTTCCTGCTAATTTTATGCTTATAGGTGCAATGAACCCTTGTCCTTGCGGATGTTATCCAAATCTTGAACGATGTACCTGTACGCAGACCCAGATTCAACAATATCTGGGCAAAGTCAGTCAACCATTTCTGGATCGAATGGATCTTTGCATTGAGACACCAAAAGTACGATGTGAATTGCTCATTGACGGGAGACGAGAAGAGGAATCATTTAAAATTCGAGATAGAGTGATCCAAGCCAGAAAAATTCAGAATAAGCGATATGAAAAATTGAAAATCAATACTAATTCTATGATGGGCATCAATGAATTGGAACGGTACTGTTCATTGGGCAAGGAGGAAAAAGCATTAATTAAGCAGGCTTTTACTTCTCTGGGAATTACGGCCAGAGTTTATCACAAGATATTAAAGGTCTCCAGGACGATTGCGGATTTGGACGGTGATGAAGTGATTGGGGTAAAACATATAAAAGAGGCTATTGGATATCGCACAATTGATAAAAAATACTGGGGGAAATAAGAGAATGATGTATGAGTATTGGTTTGCACGAA
>POVV01000095.1_pt1 | contig 81001 bp, 70 predicted proteins | sample 1560271 | NCBI WGS metagenome assembly POVV01 (sample SAMN08337232, study PRJNA429181) | Bioreactor metagenome, whole genome shotgun sequencing project. | biome: cows' rumen and soil; feature: anaerobic; isolation source: anaerobic chemostat enrichment culture, galacturonate as sole carbon... | reverse complement strand
ATATTAATGTATTATTTTCCCAGACATTTCAAAACACCATTTGCTATGGCTTCTGCCAGAATGTTCTGATACTCATCTGTAATTAGTTTATCTGCCTCTTCTTGATTACTCAGAAAACCACATTCTACAATGATAACCGGCGGACTGGTCTTTTTCAGCATATAGTATGTATCGTTTGCCTTCGCTTGTCTTGTGTTATCAGGATCAGCACTAAGGAGAGACTCTTGCATTGTTTTTGCCATTTTTTCACCTTCAGCAGAGTGCGTAAAATAAAATACCTGCGCACCGTGTATACTTTCTCCTGAGTAACTGTTTTGATGAATACTTACCGCCAGATCCGGTTTTTTCTCATTAATGATTGATACTCTTTTTTTCATATCTTCAACTTTGGAATCTGCAATACTGTTTTCATCTTCACGGGTCATTAATACGGTAATTCCCTGTTTTTCCAAGATAGTTTTTACTTTCATGGATATCTGAAGATTAAGATCCTTTTCCAGAGCCTTGTTTATTCCGACTTTTCCTGGATCCATCCCCCCATGTGCTGTCTGTTATTGGCGCAAAAGGTGCTGTCGCAAAATAAGTAAATTATCACTTGTGGAGCAATAGCTCTTTTCTGTGTAAAAAAATAAAAAGGCAGATTCCGAAAAACCTACCTTTCATGGTATAATTAATTATGTTAAAGTTGAGCCACCTTATGTGGATTTAAAATGTTCTTTGGATCAAAGACCTTTTTAATACCGTTCATTAGACAAAGATTTTCATTTGGTAGAGATTCCCTCAAATAAGGCCTCTTGGCAAAACCAATACCATGTTCTCCTGATACCTGGCCCTTTAACTCATAGGCTTTTTGATAGATTTTCTCCATAGCCGCTTTCATTCTCAGCTCCCATTCATCATCGCTTAAATCATCTTTCAAAATGTATGCATGCAGATTACCGTCACCTGCATGGCCAAAACTTTTTATTCTGATGTCAACTTCATTATGAAGATTGTGGAGGTACGTTACCATCTCATTCACACAGTTTCTTGGCACTACCATATCTACCTCATCCATATATGTGGTTGATCCTTTTATGGCTTCCAGAAACGCTCCTCTTGCTTTCCAGATAGACTCCTCTCTCTCCTCAGTATTTGAAATCAAAACATCAAGTGCGCCCTGCTCCAGACAAAGCTTTGCGACTTTATCATATGCTTCCTCAATTTCTTCTGCAGAGTTACCGTCAAATTTCAGAAGAAGGTATGCATCTGACTGCTTATCCGGAAATGCTCTGCCCAAATATTCCTCAGCATCCATTATTACCTCTCTCTGCATGAACTCTATTGCAGTAGGAATAGATTTTGACTTAATAATTAATGGGACTGTATCAATAGCATGCTTCAATGTAGGAAAAGGAATCAATAGGCTGATTACTTTTTTGGGGAGAGGCATAAGTTTTAAAATTGCTTTAGTTATGAACCCAAGAGTGCCCTCTGAACCAATAATCAGATCCTTTAAGTCGTAGCCAGAACTATTCTTTACAACTTTACCTCCAAACTGCGTTATATCCCCGTTAGGGAGTACTACTTCCAGCCCCATTACATAATCGCGGGTAACTCCATATTTTACTGCACGCATACCGCCGGCATTAGTACTGATATTTCCACCGATAGTAGCCGATTTTTCTCCCGGATCAGGAGGATAAAAGAAATCATGTTCTTCTACGTATGCTGAGAGTTCCATTAAAAGCAGACCCGGTTCTACGGTAACAGCAAGATTTTCCTCATCCAGCTCCAGAACTTTATTCATCAGACTAGTATCAATCATTATTCCATGCTCTATCGCTACTGATGAACCCACAAGTCCTGTTCCAGCACCTCTTGGTGTTACCGGTATTGTATGTTCATATGCATATTTCATAATCTGAGATATCTCTTCTGCAGAAACCGCTTTGACTACAATATCCGGATAACTGCTAGTACCACCAAGTTCATCATGACTGTATTCTTCATTAATATTATTGCCGGCCAGTACTCGTTCATCATCTTTTACAATTTCTTTGATATATGTAACGTCTTCATTTTCTATTTTTTTATAAGTCATCATCATGCCCGTTTCCTTTCTTCTACCTTTTTAATAAGCTGGGGAATTACCTCATAAAGGTCTCCCACCATACAATAATGCGCTGTTTTAAAAATAGGCGCCTTGGCATCCTTATTAATGGCAAATATTTTTTCAGAATTATTCATTCCAGCTGCAAATTGAACAGACCCTGATACACCACAAGTAATAATCAATTTAGGTCTTACTGTACGCCCGCTCAAACCAATCTGATATTTCGCATCCATCCATCCTGATTCCACCACAGGTCTTGTGCATGCAAGCTGTCCTCCCAAAAGCTCTGCAAGATGCTGCAGCATTTCCAAATCATCTTGTTTTTTTACTCCTCTTCCTGCCACAATCAGCACATCAGAGTTTTCAATAAACTTTTCCTTTTCCTTCTGAACAATATCCAAAACTTCTACATTCGCATTAAGTTTTACCTTGTCCATTTTGCAGTTTACGATTTCACCTGATTCTTTTTCCATTCTACTTGGAGCGTTCATAATTTTATATCTGACCGTAGCCATTTGGGGGCGATGTTGAGGTGTTTTAATATGTGCCATGATATTTCCACCAAATGCGGGTCTGATCTGAGACAAATCCGTATTTTCATTCATTTGCAGAACGGTACAGTCTGCTGTCAGTCCCGTTCTCATCCTTGCAGCAACCCTGGGAGCCAGCTGTCTTCCTACAGAAGTTGCTCCTACTAAAATTGAGGATGGTTTAACCTGATTAATAAAATCTTCAAACACAGCTGTATATGGTTCAATTTTAAAACGGTCCAGTTCTGATTCATCATAGACAAAGACTTTATCGGCTCCGTAATGTAAAAGTTCCCGACTTCTTTCTCTTATATCCTTTCCCATAAAAAGTGCATATACAGGATGCTTTGTCACGGCTGCTAATTCCTTTGCCTTTCCAAGCAGTTCATAAGTAACTGGGTGAATCACACCGTCAATATGATCTACATATACAGCAATTCCTCTCCACTCCTCTTTATTAATCTCTGATTTCACTACATCTTCCACATATTCAACAGCTCCCAAGGGACCTTTCTTAACACAAAGGCGGCACATTTTACATGCTGCGTTAATTGTAACTTTTCCTTCTATTTCTTCCATCGCTCCAAACGGACATACTTCAATCAATTTTTGATTATCAGTAATCTTTTCTTGATGTACAATTAATTTTGCCATATCTTTTTCCTCCTACGCAAATTTCATATCCACAATTTTTTCAAAAAGCTTATCCGCCAATACTTGCCCTTCATCTTCCCATATTTCTTTTTTATCATTTGCTTCCGGTGGAAAAATTTTCTGAACCTGAGTAGGTGAACCATTCAAACCATAATGAGATTCATCCTTATCCTCCATATCATCAAGAGAAAGAACTTGTATTTTTCGTTCTTTTGACTCCATTTTTTTTACATAGGATGGAAGTCTTGGCTGAAAAATATCTTTATTCACAGCCAGTAGACATGGGAATTTAACTTTTGCCACTTCCACTTCACCCGGAAGATCCATATTTACTGTTATTCCATCTTTTTCTATTTCACATATTTGTATAACATCCGCTACACTGGGTATATTCAGCCATTCCGAAATTTCCGGTCCTACCTGTGCAGTGTCTCCATCTGTAGTCTGTTTTCCACAGAGAATCAAATCAAATTTTCCGCAAGATTTAATACCCTGTGCAAGTGTATAACTTGTAGCAAGTACATCTGCTCCCCCAAATCTTCTGTCGGATAAAATGGTTCCTTCATCCGCTCCCATAGCAAATGCCTCTCTTATTACCTGTTCTGCCTGGGGCGGCCCCATTGTAATGACATGTATACTTCCCCCAACTTTTTCACGTATACGCAGAGCAGTCTCAAGATTATATAAATCATACGGATTCATTTTAGAAGCCGCTCCATCTCTTTTGAGTACCCCTGTTACCGGGTCAACCTCTACCTTGTTACTTTCTGGAACCTGTTTAATACAAACAAATATTCTCATGGTTCTTTCCATCCTTTCTTACTTCTATATAAGCAAATTGCCTGTAAAGGCAACACAGCCTGCAATAATAATTAACAGTGCACAATACTTTATTACTGTGTTCAGTATCTTACTTTCACTTCCCACCAGATTCGTAGCAGCTGCTCCTATAGCAATGCTTTGAGGAGATATCATTTTGCCGATAGTTGCTCCTACGGTATTGGCCGCTGCCAGCCAGGTTTGACTTATCCCAAGATTAGCTGCCGTTTCAACCTGTAAATTACCAAATAACACATTTGCAGAAGTTCCGCTTCCTGTTACAAAGCTGCCAATTGCCCCTACAAAAGGCGCTGCAAATGGATAAAAACTACCCGTAACAGCAACCAGCATACCGGCAATTGCAGCAATCATACCGCTATAACTCATAATCTTTGCCATAGCCATTATAGAGACAATTGTTAAAATGGTTTTCCACATCTGTTTTATTGTATCTACAAAAACTTTCCACATTTGTCTAAACTTTGCGCCCTGAACCTTCCCTCCAATCACTGCTGCCGCAAGAATCAATACGCCAGGAGTAGCAAGCCAGGTAAATGTATAAGGTGAAGCGCCCTCTCCTTTATAAATCACCACTGCAGTCTTAACAGCGGAAAGTGCATCATGAATAAAAGGAATCATTTTTGATGTTACGAGCAGAAAAATAAAAATTAAAATAAAAGGCATCCATGCTTTCCCAGCCTCTGCAGCTGTGGTATTGCTTTTTGTTTCTTGTGTTTCTGATACAATCTCATATTCAGGATCTGTGTCTTTATACCATTTTTTTGCAATTAAGATGGTAACAATCATAGAAGAAATTGATCCAATAATCACAGGAAGTTCTGCTCCTAAAAACCTTGCAGCTAAAATTTCTGTTAAAGCGAAAGACAGTCCTGATGCGAGAACGATAGGCCAAATCCCTTTTAGAGCTCTTATGGACTTACCCATAATAATGATCATGATAAAAGGTATAATCACTACTAATGGCATAAGTTGAACTGCCGTATTCCACGTCAAGGCCTCCCCTGAAAGACCTGTAATCTGTGCCATTGTTACTGTGGGAATACCCACAGAACCAAATGCCGTTGGTACAGTGTTTGCAACAAGACAAGCTGCTGTTGCCAAAATTGGTGAAAACCCCAATCCGCATAACATGCTTGCAGGAATAGCAACAGCCGTTCCAAACCCTGCCATGCCCTCCAGAAATCCACCAAATCCCCATCCTATGATTAATAATAAAATTCTTTTATCTCTCGAAACGCCTGTTAAAATTCTTTTAATAATATCCATACTGCCAGTTGCGATGCATAGGTTATATGTAAAAACAGCTGCAATAATTACTAGACTGATTGGCCAGATTGCCATTGCAACACCTTCCAGACCACCTGAAAGACAATTCAATACAGGCATTTTCCAATACACTAGAGCCAAAACTACTGCAATGAATAAAGCTGCCGGACAGGCTTTGAATGCCGGCTTTTTCAGTATACTTAATGCCAGCATTAACCAAAGAATCGGCAAAATTGCCAGCAAAAATTCTATAATTTTCATTTAGAATCCCTCCATACCCTTCATTTTACAAATTGGTTGTACCAATTATATCAAAAATACGACTTCAGCCGCCGGCCAGCTGAAGTTAAGCTTTCATTGGTTGTACCAATTCTTTATGAATTTAGTATAGGATGATTGTAATTCAAAGTCAATATTTGTTTATTTTTTCACATCTTTATTTATTTTTTAACAATAACGTCTTTTTTTTAACATATTTATTGTACATTTTTCACTATTACATTTTACTGTCTAAAATATTATTTATCATATCAAAATGCTTCTTTAACGCCTCAAGTCCCTTTTGCTCATTTTTCTCTCTCATTGCCTCAACTATCTGCCTATGGCATTCATTTAGCATCCCTTTTCTCTTCTCTGTTCTAAGAATTTCATAGCGCATATCTTCGATGAATTTATCAATGACTCCTGAACACGCTTCCAGCACATCCAAAAGCAGTATATTTTCAGAAGCCTCTGCAAGTGTGTAATGGATCTTTTTGTCTAACTCAGAGTTGACTTTATCATCCCCACTTTTATCCAGCTTTTTTACATACCCCTCCATGCGGGAGATTGTTGTTTCATCTGCTTTACCTAAAGCCAGAGTAAACGCAAGCATTTCAAGTGAATATCGTACTTGACTAATTTGCCTGTAATCGATCTGGTCCATTGCAAGCATCATTGCCATTGTCTCTGTTATACTTTTCTGGAACTGACAGGTTATATAATTACCTGAGCCCTGCTGTGAGGAAATAACGCCTGTCATATCCATAATACGTATAGCCTCACGAACTGAATGTCTGCTCACTCCAAGCTTCTCGGCTATTTCACGTTCAGGAGGCAGCTTCTCTCCCAATCTGAGTTCTCCAGTCATGATTTTTTTCCTAAAATATTCTACAACACCTGCATAAGCTTTTTGTTGTCTTTCCATTTTGTACATCCTTTCTGAACTCTATAGCCACATTTGTAATAAACTATTATTTTAAATTTAGGTAATGTCCATAGTAAACAATCCACATTTTTTCTTTTAATATTCCTTAAATATACCATAAATAGGACATTCATGAAAGAGTCTAAAACAGCATAGTTCTTAATGAATTAGAATGATTTTTGCGCAATAAATACCCCCCATGTCCTGCATCAACAACCACAGTTTTCTTTTCTTTAGTTCCAGTTGATGCCGATGTTTCTGCGGCATCATTATTCAGATAATTTTGGTACAAATATTCTCCTGCCTTTTGACTCCCAATTACTGCACATATCAACAGAACCAGCAATCCTAATATACCTAATTTACGGCGCAAAAAAACATCCCCTTTCCCATATAGTCTTCCTAAGTATATGCGGAAAAAGGATGTTTATTTCATGGTTCTAGTTCACATATTGTAGAATTAAATCCCAAATGCCAGAATTCTCCCAGCCCAGCCTCCATTCGGCTACACCGGCAAGATCATTGCTTTTAATTAACTTTAACTTTTTTTCTATAGACTGACTGTCCTCCAGCCAAATCTTATAAGTACCTTCATCGGTCTCCCACTGAGCATAATTTTGCTTTGTTTTATCATCCCACTCAGCTTGAACACCCGCTGTTTTTAACAATTCCTGTGCATCATCCATACCTACTGCTGTGCCAGTCACTTTGTTTGGATAATCAGCTGCCTCTGTGCCATTTTCTTCTGCCAGTTCTTCTTCTGTCTTTGGTGTCTCAAGCCACAATCTTGTGTAAAATGGAATTGCATTTACAAGTTTCGTGCTTGGCACATCTTCTAATGCATTTTCTATTCCATTTTTAACGTAATCATAAGATGCAACTGATCCTGCTTCATAAGAACCATCTGTATGTTCATCATACCCCATAATTACCACATAATCAGCAATTTTGCCCTGTTCTTTTAAATTATACTGTTCATTGTAAGGCATGGGAACGTAATTATCTATGGTAAATACAAGACCATTTTGTCTGCACTTTACAGACAACTCACGTACAAATTGCGTAAAATGTTCTCCACATTCTGCAGATATTAATTCAAAATCCAGATTAATACCATCTATTCCAGACTGCAATGCTCCTGCTATAACCTGATTGATTAAATTCTCACGTTTTGAACTATGGCTAAGTACCTCAAATGTTTCATCATAGGAACTTATTCCTCCATGAAAATCCCTCAAAGTAGCCCATACATCAATACCTGACTGGTGAGCATAGTTTACATATTCTGAATTAGCAAGAGAGGAAATATTTCCTTCTGTATCAGAAATGCTGAACCAGGTTGGTGCTATGGTGGTAAGTCCTTTTGTGTTGGCTATTGTTTCAAGAACATAGTTGTTGGCTGTATCATTTTCAACATTATGCCAGGCCATATTGATGGTGTAATCTACGGATATATTTGTGTATTCCGGCTCCTGAAAATCTCTGGATACCACTTCTTTCACTGCTTTTTTCATTGAATTAGTTTTCACATATCCAACAAATCCATCTGTTGTACGAACTTTCATCCAATCATCTTCATCTTCCAATACCCATACTTTGTCTGATTTTTTCACTTCTGTCAAAATCGGACTCTTCACGCCTCCTTGGTATCGAACCTGAGTATCTCTTTTAAATGTAGATACTTCCTTCTCACTCCAGTCACAATCAATTACAGCACGAGATACATCCTCATCATACATGGTATATTCCATATCTGTGTACTGTTTAATAAATGCAAGCGCAATATATGCTGTCTTACCTTCTGTCTTTAATATAACATAGTCTTCACTTTTTTTCTCTTTTATATCTGTGTATTCTTGACTGCCAACATTTACGGATACACTGCCGCTTGGTAAAGTATAGAGCAGGACGTTTTCGTTAGAATCCCAATAGAATCTCTCATTGATATAGTCACGCACTACAGAATACTCGATATAGGGTATTCCATCAATAACTATACCTCCAGGTGAGCTTTCTTCCTGATTTCCGATGATATTGTCGTCCACAACTATTGCCAGGTCATTATCATTTTGTATACCATAATATTGTTTCAAATCGGCTTTTTCTTTTGATGAGCCGTATTTTTTCCAGAATAATAATCCCGTTGCTGCTATAATGACCAGTGCAATAAGAATAACCATCCTAATCACCATATTACGCTTTCTTCTTCTTGCACGGCTGCTTTTTCTTCTTGGTCTTTGTCCGTTTGAGCCTCGCCCTCCGGGTCTTGCTCTTCCGGGTCTTTGTTCATTGCCGCCTGGGCGTTTTCCCTGTCCATTCTGCTGCATCGCTTTTCGGGCAAGCTCAGCTCTTCTTTCTCTTTCGTCCATGCCGCACCTCCTATTATAGACCCTATTATATCATATTTTTTTCATACGTCATTAGGAATTTGCTATTTTGCATGTTTTTATGTATGTGATTGCTGTATAACCGTAAGTTGTCTGTCCGGCAGGATGAGGGGATTCTCTGCCTAGCTATTCTTATTTTACATTTACAAAAGAAAGCGATTCTATGTATCCGTCGGGGTTAAGGATATAGTCACGCATATAGCATCCTTCCTCTCTGATCATATGTGCTGTAACAATCTGCATGGGACTTACCTTTCCCCCATTCATAAGCATACATACACCGTTTTTTTCATAATTTTCCAGTTCCTCATATAATTCTTTATATGTGTACGCATTATCTCCAACCTCCATGGTTTACTCCTTTCTCTGCGAATTCTGATAAATATTATACAGCTGGCTCATGTAAAATTTTCAGAGGCATCGTGACGTACCACCGGATAAGAGCAGCATAGAAGACAGTATGAATCCACAGTAATGTGTAATATTATTATTTGATGATTTTGTCCTTGAAACGGACATTTGAATTTACCGATTAATTATTTAGATAGGAATTCCTTTGTATTATAAAAAAAACAAATAATTACACCTCCTTTTGTATAAATATATATTTATCCTGGAATACTATCTTCTGTACTGTCATTATAGGGAGCGTATACTTACTTTTCAATGTGTTTATTGTTTATAAACCATTCTCATTTGTTGATAAAACAAAAGTATTATAAACTCTTTTCCGGTTTCTCTTTACATATTTTTTGTTTTTGTTTATACTAACAGTGAGAAGATATATATTTTTTTGATATGACAATTCGTAAGGATGTGATGATATGAAAATCGAAAAACTGAATGATAATCAGATTCGTTGTACCTTAACACATGCAGATCTTGCAGCTCGACATTTGAAGCTGAGTGAACTGGCATATGGTACAGAAAAAGCCAAGTCTCTTTTCAGAGATATGATGCAGCAAGCATCTTTTGACTTTGGCTTCGAAGCAGAAGACATCCCCTTGATGATAGAAGCAATTCCAGCTTCTGCGGACTCTATTGTTTTAATTATTACAAAAGTAGAGGACCCTGAGGAATTAGACACTAGATTCTCAAAATTTACTCCTTTGGGCGAGGTTGATTCCAATACTGCTGAATCTCTGGAAAAATTGGAGGGAGCAGAAGAATTTTTGAATCTTCTGAATAAAGTAAAAGAGGCTGCATCCAGTACTGATGGTACATCCACCGTTAAAGATGCGCCAACACCATTTAATGTACGGCTGTTTTCTTTTGACAGTATGGACCGAGTGATACAGGTTGCCCATCTTCTTCAGCCTGTATACCATGGTTCCAATACACTTTATCATGATCTGGAAAATTCGTTATATATATTGGCTCTGACCCAGTCAGACCATCAAAATAATGAATTTAATAAAATCTGCAACATGCTCTCCGAGTATGGTTCTCTTGAAAAGGCTTCTGGTGCTACTCTGGCTTTTCTAGAAGAACACTGTGAAATCATGATATCCGCTGACGCCGTACAGAAACTGGCCACTGTATAAAAAATACCCGGTAAGGTATACCTTACCGGGTATTTTCATTTACAGACGTATCTGTACAGACATATTTATATACCAGCTGCTTTCATAGAAGCATTAATTTTTTCTAAAAGCAAATCAGCATCTATACCATGTACCATAGCTGCCTCTTCCAGAGATTCTATCTGTGAAGATGGGCATCCAAGACAGTGCATGCCGATTTCCATTAAAATTGGTGCTGCATCTGGATATGTCATCAATAATTCACCGATTGTTGTATCTTTAGAAACCTGTGCCATTTCTATTTCCTCCTTTATTATAAACTGCTTTCTATTATAATCCCTATTATTTAAATAATCAACCGCTTAAAATGTAAATTTATTTTGAACAATCTACACACATCTATATAATTTTCCGAATTGTTCGCACAATTATTTTCACTTTTTGACTACTCAAAAGTCAATCATTTTATAATTTTTTTTCGACAAAAAACCAATTTCATCATAACTTAACAAAACGTTCGTTCTTTTTTTTACAAAAGTAATCCACCAAAAACACCTGTTTTTATGTGGATAATGTGAATAACTTTCGTAAAAACTAGATTTTTCCACGTTTTTTTTTAATTGGAGTGTGGATAAGTTGAAAACTTCCACCGTTCGACTTTCGACACTAATTTACATTTTTGTGCATTTTGTATATGCCATGGTTTTTGCATTTACGCCAAAATATGATTTTTTTTTAGTAAATACCTTAAAATGTCTAATAAAAAACTACACTTCAAATCTGGACGTTTTGAAGTGTAGTTTTTTTATACTAGCACCCTGCTTTTATAATACCCTGCGGATAGTAATAATTGATGTATACGTTGCACTGCATATGCCAATACCGTCTGCTTCGTTCTGGGCATTAACAATAGTACCATCTCCCATATACAATCCAACATGACCATCATACAATATAATATCTCCCGGTAGAGCCTGATCATAACTAACAGGGGTTCCTACCGCTTCCATATCCCATGTAGTACGAGGAAGGCTGATTCCAAAGTGCGAATACACCGCCTGTACAAATCCTGAGCAATCTGCTCCGTTTGTTAAACTTGTACCTCCCCATACATAAGGGTTCCCGATAAATTGGCAGGCATAATCAATAACAGCCTGTCCACCGGTTGACACTTCCTGTATTGCCGCCGCCTCTTGGACTTCCTGCTGCTTTCTGTTTTCTTCTGCTGCTCTGGCAGCCTCTTCGTCAGCAATACGCTTTTCTTCTTCTTCCTTAGATTCTGCGTATGAATATTGCTTTTGTACATCAACATAATCACCGCAGACCCAGCCTGTTGTTTCACCAACTTCCACAGGATACCATCCATCTACTGCCTCACCTGTCACTACGTACTGCTGATCAGACTCTATTTGCGTTAATATATCTGCTGAAGTTCCCTGACCATTTCTGACATTTAATACATCAACTGTTACTGTAGCCTGATCCTGTTCGTAGTCTCCTGCATGTTCCTCGGCTATTTTGCCTGTAAACAGGCTATTTGCAGGTACATAACCTTCAACAGAACCAGATCTGATCTTCGTCCAGTCTCCATTATATTCAAGCACCTCAGCTGCAGAATTGCTGTACAGCTTACCTATCCAGTCACTTGTTTCATCCGGAGCACTTCTAATGAAAGCATAGTCACTTACATTAGAAAATGCCATATTCAAATACTCGCCCTCATTGTTTGGAACCAAATATAAATCTACATTTTTTTTCACATCTTCTTGGTAACGTTCTTTCAGTACCGACTCAATTCCTGCAACAGGTATTACCGGAACAGTTTCTGCTGAGCTGTCTTCCGCTTTTACCGTCATTGCACTCCCCGAAATCAAAATCGATCCTGCTAAAGCAGAAAGAATCAATTTCTGCTTTAAGTCCATTGTTTTCATATAAAACCTCCTTATAGTGTTTTTATCTTTTGTAGGAAGTTCTAAATGTTACATAAATGTTAAATTTATTACGTTGTTATTATAACAATCAAATATCCTTGTGTCAACCCATTTTATTGTAATTTCAGTTTACACCCTTCGACACAAACCCTAATAAACTTCCTTTATTTAAATATTTTTATATTTGTGTATTAATTATTTTGTAACATTTTGTCCATGTTATTCTATTTATTTAATATATTTACCAATATTTTATTTTCATTTCATTTATATAATAATTGTAAGTTTATCTGTATGCTTAAAAAAAATAATATTTAGAAATACTGTTGACTTTTTGAGATAAAAGGATTATTATTTTAATTGCAGTAACGATTACTATTATTATTTTATGGAAGGAGGTTCACATTGGCAATATTAAAATATAGTCGACAACGTGAATCCATTAAAAAGTATCTGACAGCAACCAAAATCCATCCAACAGCTGATATGGTATATCTGCATGTAAAGGAGGAATTTCCCAATGTTAGTCTAGGCACTATATATAGAAATTTGAATCTCCTTACTGATCTTGGAGAAGCAGTAAAAATACCTACGCCTGATGGTGGTGACCGATTTGATGGTAATATAGAACCTCATAATCATTTTTTCTGTACCAACTGTAAAAAAGTAATTGATTTAGATCTTGATATGAAAAAGATTGAGGAAGTAAATCGTGCCGCCTCTGAAAATTTTGATGGTTTCATAGAATCCAGTACTACTACATTTTATGGCAGCTGTGGTGACTGCATAAGAAAGTCTTAGAAAAAAACATCAAATATTCACCAAAACAACATATGTGATTAATATAGGCGGTATATTATATTACCTATATTAAAATAAATTACCGTAAGGCAATAAGCCTCCGGAAGCAACAAAAAACAAAAACATGATAAGAGAAGGAGAATTAGCTATGAAAAAATTTGTATGTACAGTATGTGGTTATGTTCATGAAGGAGATGCTGCACCGGCAGAATGTCCAATTTGTAAAGCACCTGCTGAGAAGTTCAAAGAACAGTCCGGTGAAAAGGTTTGGGCTGCAGAACATGTTGTAGGTGTTGCTCAGGGTGTTAGCGAAGATATTCTTGCTGATTTAAGAGCAAACTTTGAAGGAGAGTGTTCTGAAGTTGGTATGTACCTTGCAATGTCAAGAGTAGCGCATAGAGAAGGATATCCAGAAATCGGATTGTACTGGGAAAAAGCTGCTTATGAAGAAGCTGAACATGCTGCTAAATTTGCAGAATTATTAGGTGAAGTTGTAACTGACAGCACAAAGAAGAATCTGGAGATGCGCGTAGATGCAGAGAATGGAGCTACAGCAGGTAAATTTGATTTAGCAAAAAGAGCTAAAGCTGCCAATCTAGATGCAATTCATGATACTGTACATGAAATGGCAAGAGATGAAGCTCGCCATGGTAAGGCATTTGAAGGTCTTCTTAAAAGATACTTCGGCTAATCACTACTTTGTCAATCTAACACCCTCATGATTTTAAAGACCAGTAGAATCATTAAGCCTTTTTAGAACTAATATATTATAAGATACCAGCAATTATTTAATGATTCTTGCTGGTATCTTATTGATATGCATAACTTATTTCAGATATAAACAACAAGTATTTAAAATTTGATTTTAATTGATTCAGTAATCACTCAATGCTATAATAAAAGAAATGAAAAAATAAGGAGGATTTACTATGTCTAAGTACGCAGGAACAAAAACAGAGAAGAATCTTATGGAAGCTTTTTCAGGTGAATCACAAGCACGCAATAAATATACATATTTTGCATCTGCTGCGAAAAAAGCTGGATATGAGCAGATTTCAAACATTTTCTTAGAGACAGCAAACCAAGAGAAAGAACATGCCAAAATGTGGTTTAAAGAATTTCATGGCATTGGTGACGTAGATGCAAATCTCGTGGATGCAGCTGCCGGCGAAAATTACGAATGGACAGATATGTATGCAAGAATGGCTAAAGAAGCTGAGGAAGAAGGATTTACAGAGCTTGCAAACAAATTTAGAGGTGTTGCTCTTGTAGAAGCTGCTCACGAAAAAAGATACCAAAAACTACTTGAACATTTTCGTGCTGGACAGACATTCAAAGATGAAGCTCCTCTTGGCTGGAAATGTGGGAACTGTGGATTTATTTACGAAGGAAATGAAGCTCCTGAAGTATGTCCAGTCTGTGCACATCCTCGTGCATATTTCGAGAGAAAAGCTGAAAATTATTAAATAATATAAATAAAAGCATAAACGATAAAAGGGGAAGCGAAAATTACCGCCTCCCCTTTTATGTACTTATATATTCTTGAACTTCCTTTGTTATAAGTTTTATTTTCTCTGATCTGGACAACTGCTTTATGGCATATTCTCTTTGCATTGCTTCTTCTTTTGTATGAAATGTCTCAAAATAAATCAGTTCTACAGGTCTTCTTGCTTTAGTGTATTTGGCACCTTTCCCTGTATTATGATCTCTTACTCTTTTTTCTAAATCATTTGTCCATCCCGTATAAAAGCTTCCGTCTCTGCATTGTAATATATATGTATAGTTCATTACCGAACCCCTTTCTGTAAAACTAAGTATAGCATACAAAAACAGAAATCACATAAGTATATGTTTAATTACTTCATTAAAAAGCGCAGCAAACGATTAGTCTGCCACGCTCTCTTTAATTATGATTCCATGAAATCCATTGGATTTACAGGCTCACCATCTTTGAGTATTTCAAAATAAAGATTAGGACCTTCAACACTATAGTATTTTGTAGGTTCACTCATATATCCTACAGTCTGACCAGCATCTACATAACTGCCGATTTCCAGCGGAACTTCTTTTAGCTGTCCGTATACTGCACTATATCCATTGCCCATGTCCAACGTTACTGTTGTACCTGTCTGTGCAGATTGTTCAATGTTTGTTACGACTCCAGGTGCCGATGCACCAATCATTTCTCCCACTTCTCCGCCAATTATCAACGCCGGATTATATTTATACTGTTCTAATGTGGAAAAGTATACGGTTTGATCCATGCTGTAGTTGATTAATACAGCTCCGCTTGCCGGCCATGTGAGAAGACTATCCTGGCTGAAATATATTTCAGCTGTACTTCCTGCTGCATTTGCTGCTGCATTATCCTGTTGTTTACTGTCTTCGTTATCTTTTGTATCAGTTTCTGTTGATGTATTACCCTCTGCTTCAGGCAGGACAATATCATTTGCTGTCGTTGCCTCACTTTTTTCTTTTGTTAATTCTTCAGTTTGTTCTTCGGCTTTCGCAAGCTGCTCATCTAATTTTTTCTCATAATTGTTGAATGTATATGCTCCCACCATCACAATTACAGCTACAAAGCAGATTACTAAACCGACTGCTGCGCCTTTTCCTTTTAATGAAAATGGCTTTTCATTCTTATTCATATTCATCACCTCTGGCTATATTTTTGCCAGAAAAGCAACGCCTTATTCTATTTTTGTAAATATTTCTCCGCCATCTGTCAGATTTGTTCCATCAAAAAAATTTTTTAGTATTTCTTCATAGGTTTTTCCCTCTCTTGCCAACTCATTTGCAGTCCACTGACTCATACCTAAACCATGACCAATTCCTACTGTTGTAATTCTCATTCCTCCATCTGCATCTTGAATAGAGAATGCACTAGAAGCTAATGACAGAGCCTCACGAAACTGTTCTCCTGTGCATACAGTATCTCCTATTCTCATTTGGGAAACATACCCTGCAGAGTCATATGACTGAATTTCAAAGTCAGCAAAACTATATGTTTTTTCTGCACTTTCTTTATTAACAGCAACTAAAAATGCCTGGCATTTTGACTGGATTTCTTTATAATCCAAATTATAGACATGCATTTCGTCTTCAGCCTCTTTATCCAGAGGACATTCTCTTACTATAAGATAGGGAAAATCTGTATTACCTAAAACCTCCTCTGCGCTCCTTGTTTTTCCATTGCTAGACTGATGAAAAGGCACCATAGCATAGGTATCGTTATAGTATAATACCTGGTTTTGCGTATCATCCATGGCTTTTTTAAGTTTGGCATAATATTCCTGAAATTTTTCAGCTCCCCATTTTTTTTCCAATTCTTTCATGCTTAGGTAATTTTCTCCTAAAGCTTTACTATCTTTATTATCCAGAGCCTGATATAAATTAGTCCTGATGATAACAGCCTGAGCTTTCAGCGCATTTTCTTTGTAACTCACCGGCATTTCCTTCGCTAAAACACCTACAAAATATTCATCCCAGGATACCTTTTTTATTTTTTCAGTTCCATCTTCTGCTTTTACCTTTACCGGTACATATGTACCGCCGTTCTTTCCTATTACCTCCATATCTCCCCCATTAACAAATACTGCTACCACATAAGGAAGTAATATTAAAATAACTAAAAAAGAACAAATTGTTTTTAGTTTCTGCCGCATATAATGTTGTCCCATAAAAAAAAGCCCTCCATATTGTAGTATATGAAGGGCTTTAAGGAGGCAGACCCCCTTTTTATTTAAACATTATTGTTATTGTCACTTTCTTCTGTCTCTTTTTCTTCTGTGGTTATATCCTCAATCTTAGTTTCAGCCACATAATCAGATGCAGTAGAAATATTCACAGGTGGTACAGGAATTACCGGTTGTTCCGGCTGTATAAATGTATTTCCTAAATCAGGTTCCATTCCAGGATTAAACGCTTTATTTCTCATAACAAAAAGACAGATTGTTTCGTAAAGTGGCACCACACTGCACAATACTGCATGTGCTATTGACATATTTTTGCTTGTAAATTTTTCCAGTATTTGATGATTGATAAGTACTGCTAAAACTCTATATACTGCTTCATATAATAAAGCTACAATCAACCATAAAACTCCAATTATGATCATCCCCATTATAGCACCAGTACCTATTGACGGTGAACCATATTCCATATACGGATCTGTCAAAACAGCAGAAAAAGAAGAGCCTATTCCAACTACCACAAACAGTATATAAAAGATAAAATTAATTGCCCCAAAAATAAATGGCATTGCAAGAAACCATATTCCAGGATTTTTAATTGTTTTTGTCTTTAGTTTTATGCTTCCGCTCAATTCTCCATGTAGATATGTTCTTGCAAATGGAATAAATGCAAGCCACGGATAGTCCGATCCCTGACGTTTTGCAATTGTATACATACCTATTCCTTTAAAAATATAACTGATAATATAAAATAAGAAGTACAGTGCTAATAAAATCAAATAAATAGACAAAATCCCCGTAAGTGAGGAATTCATCCCTCCATATCCATAATCTGTATAGTAATCCATATAAGCCTCCTATTATTCTTGCCCTGTGGGCACTTCAACTTTTTCTAGTTTCCATATATCCTTAACATACTCTTCAATTGTTCTGTCTGATGTAAATTTTCCACTGCAGGCAGTATTCATCATCGCTATTTTGGACCAACTATGACTATCCCGATATGCTGCCTCTACTTTTTTCTGAGTTTCCGCATAAGATCGAAAATCTTTTAAGATAAAGTATGCATCTGCTCTGTCAGTATTTTGTGTATCAAGAAGTGAATGATATAAGTTCTTATACATATCGTGATTTCCCTCCGCATAAGTACCATCCATCAATTGATCTACAACTCTCTTTAACTCCCAATCATTCAAATAAATTTCTACAGGATTATATCCGCCGTTTTGCTCAAACTGAATAACTTCCTCTGACGACAGGCCAAAAATAAATGCATTCTCTAAACCTACTTCTTCTACTATTTCTACGTTGGCTCCATCCATTGTACCAAGTGTAGGAGCTCCGTTCAGCATAAATTTCATATTTCCTGTACCAGAAGCCTCTTTGGATGCAGTAGAAATCTGCTCACTTACATCTGCGGCTGCAAAAATTAATTCTGCATTAGACACACGATAGTCTTCAATAAATACTATTTTAAGCTTTCCATTTATACTTCTGTCGTTGTTTACAACCTGAGCTACTGAATTAATTAGTTTAATTGTTTCTTTTGCTCTAAGATATCCTGCCGCAGCCTTAGCACCAAAAATAAACGTTCTTGGATAAAATGATATTTCAGGATGTTCTTTTATTTGATTATATAAATACATTATATGCAGTATATTTAATAGCTGCCTTTTGTATTCATGCAGACGTTTTACCTGCACATCAAAAATAGATTTTGGATCAACCTCTATACCATTATTATCTTTAATGTATTTAGCAAGACGTATTTTATTCTGATATTTAATTTGCATAAATTCACGTCTTACCTGTTCATCATTAACAAGAGGTTTTATATTACCAATTTTTGATAAATCGGTAATCCACCCATCTCCGATTTTATTAGTAATCCAATCTGAAAGAAGTGTATTACCATGTAACAGAAATCGTCTTTGTGTAATACCATTTGTTTTGTTATTGAATTTTTCCGGCATCATATCGTAGAACTCTTTTAGTTCCTGATTTTTTAAAATTTCCGTATGCAGATTTGCCACTCCATTCACTGAAAAACCTGCTATGATTGCCATATTAGCCATTCTTACCTGATTGTCCCAGATAACAGACATGGCTTTTATCTTATTTTCGTCACCAGGATATTTTGTTCGTACTTCATCTATAAATCTCCGGTCTATTTCCTGCACAATTTGAAAAATTCTAGGCAGTAACCTTGCAAATAAATCAACCGGCCATTTTTCCAATGCCTCTGACATAATAGTGTGATTGGTATATGCACAAGTTCTACTTGTAACATCCCACGCTTCCTCCCAAGTAAGGCCCTCCACATCAATCAGCAGGCGCATTAACTCCGGTACTGCTACTGTTGGATGTGTATCATTCATCTGAATTACTACTTTTTTATGCAAGTCTCTTATATCATTATGACGTTTTTTATACTTGGCAATCATAGCCTGAAGGCTTGCGGAAATAAAGAAATATTGTTGTTTTAAGCGTAGTTCTTTACCTGCATAATGATTATCATTAGGATAAAGAACATCTACAATCATTTTTGCCAGATTTTCCTGCTCTACAGCTTTATGGTAATCCCCCCGGTCAAAAGACTCCAGTGAAAAATTAGTAATTGCCTCAGCATCCCATATTCGAAGTGTATTAACTACATTGTTGCCATAGCCTACGATTGGCATATCATACGGAATAGCGCGAACAGATTCATAATTTTCCTGTATAAATATGTCTTTACCTGTCTCTCCATCTTTTTCAAAACGAATTGTACCGCCAAATCTTACTTCTTTTGCATATTCAGCTCTGCATAGTTCAAAAGGATTTCCATCTTTCAACCAATTATCCGGTGTCTCTGTCTGATACCCATTTTCTATTTTTTGTTTAAACATGCCGTAGCGATAGCGGATACCGCATCCATATGCAGGATAATTTAATGTTGCCAGAGAATCCATAAAACATGCAGCTAACCGTCCCAAGCCACCATTTCCAAGAGCCGCATCCGGCTCCTGGTCTTCTATAACATTTAAATCTATATTCATTTCATTCAGTGCTTCCCGGACTTCTTTGTATGCAGTCAGATTAATTAAGTTATTTCCCAAAGCACGGCCCATAAGAAATTCCATAGACATATAGTATACAGTTTTTGCATCTCTTTTTCTATATTCTTCCTGCGTTGCCAGCCAGTCATCGATGATAATATCCTTTACTGTATAGGAAACCGCCTGAAAAATCTGCTGTGGTTCAGCTTCCTCTATGGTCTTGCGGTACAATACTTTTACATTATCCTTTACTGTCTCTTTGAAAGTCTCCTTATCAAAACGCCTGCTATGCATCAATATTACATCCCTTCTTTCTGAACACCCATGATAACTGCCTCTCCGTTAATTTTCCATTCTTTCACGTATCCCTCAGGAATTGCATTTTTTACTTCATTCGCCAAAACTTCTGCTCCAATCTCATCTGCATGTTTACGGAAAATCTCCTCTGCTTTACTGCTGCCCGAGTAGGAAACTTTAATTTTATCAACAACCTCAAATCCTGCTTCTTTTCGCATGGTCTGGATTTTACTGATTATTTCTCTGACAAAACCTTCTTCTAAAAGTTCTTCTGACAAATTAGTATCTAAAACTACAGTAATACCGTTATCATTTTCAGAGACATATCCTTCAGTTTGCGCTGTATCAATCAATAAATCTTCTGTAAATAAAGTAATATCCTGATTATTTATGCTCAGTTTAAGCGCACCACTTTCGTTTATCTCATCCATGGCCGCATTGCCGTCCAGTCCATCCAGAACAGATTTGATTGCTCCTAACATTTTACCATATTTTGGTCCCACTGTCTTTAATTGTGGTTTAAAACTATATGAAGTAAATGATCTGACATCCTGAGTAAATTTAACATTCTTAATATTTAGTTCATCTGCAACAATTTCCTGATAAAATTCTGGAAGATCAAATGCTGCTTTTACGAACATCTGCCCTATAGGCTGTCTGTTCTTAATATTTGCTGTATTTCTGCATGCCCTTCCCATTACAACCAGTTTAAGCACATTTGCCATATTGGCTTCCAGTTCTGTGTCTATTTGTTCATTGTTCACTGGAGGGAAATCACAGAGATGTATGCTCTCTGGAGCTTCGCTGTCTAAACCGCATACCAGATTCTGATAAATTTCTTCTGTCATAAACGGAATCATAGGTGCAGCAGCCTTTGCAACTGTCACTAACGCAGTATACAGAGTCATATATGCATTAATCTTATCCTGTTCCATTCCTTTTGCCCAGAAACGTTCACGGCTTCTTCTTACATACCAGTTACTCATATCATCAACAAACTCCTGCAATGCTCTTGCACTTTCAGGAATACGGTAGTTATCAAGATTTTCATCTACTGTTTTGACCAATGTATTCAGACGGGACAGCAGCCACTTATCCATAACATTAAGCTTATCATACTCCAGACTGTATTTTGTAGCATCAAATTTATCAATATTGGCATACAGTACAAAGAATGCGTAAGTATTCCAAAGTGTTCCCATAAACTTACGCTGTCCTTCTACAACTGCTTTTCCATGGAAACGATTTGGCAGCCAGGGCGCACTGTTTACATAAAAATACCAGCGTATAGCATCTGCACCATATTTATCCAATGCATCAAAAGGATCTACTGCGTTTCCTTTTGACTTGCTCATTTTCTGTCCATTTTCATCCTGCACATGCCCTAGTACAATAACATTTTTATAGGGTGATTTATTAAATAAAAGTGTTGAAATGGCGAGTAATGAATAAAACCATCCTCTTGTCTGATCCACAGCCTCCGAAATAAAATCAGCTGGAAACTGCTGCTCAAACAACTCCTGATTTTCAAAAGGATAATGATGCTGTGCAAAAGGCATAGATCCACTATCAAACCAACAATCAATTACTTCAGGAACACGATGCATTTCTTTGTTGCATTTAGGGCATTTAATCGAGACTTCATCAATATAAGGGCGGTGAAGTTCAATATCATCCGGACAGTTATCAGACATTGACTTCAGTTCTTCAATGCTGCCGATAGAATGCTGATGTCCACATGAACACTCCCAAATATTTAGAGGCGTCCCCCAATAACGATTACGGCTGATGCCCCAATCCTGTACATTTTCCAGCCAGTCACCGAAACGTCCTTTTCCTATACTTTCCGGTATCCAGTTGATAGTATTGTTATTAGCAATCAAATCATCTTTCACTGCAGTCATCTTAATGAACCAAGATTCACGAGCATAATAGATGAGAGGTGTATCGCATCTCCAGCAATGTGGGTAACTGTGTTCAAATTTAGGTGCATCAAAAAGCAGCCCTCTATCTTCCAGATCTTTTAATACCATAGGATCAGCTTTTTTCACAAATACACCTGCAAAAGGAGTAGTTTCCCCCATCTGTCCTTTTTCATCAACAAGCTGAACAAACGGAAGACCATAATTGCGTCCTACATTTGCATCATCTTCACCAAACGCAGGAGCAATGTGAACTATGCCTGTTCCGTCTGTCAGTGTTACGTAGTTATCACAAGTTACATAAAAAGCTTTTTTATTTTGTGATTCTGCACTGTCGGCCGCACACTGAAATAAAGGTTCATACTCTTTATATTCAAGATCTTTTCCTTTATAATTTTCTAAAATATCATAAGCAGGTTTATCCTCTTGTGCGAGCTTTCCAAGTACAGTATCCAAAAGTGCATGTGCCATGTAATAAACAAATCCATCCGCTGCCTTTACTTTTACATAATCTTCTTTTGGATTAACACAAAGTGCGAGGTTTGAAGGAAGTGTCCATGGAGTTGTTGTCCATGCAAGTATATAGGCATCTTCATCTTTTACTTTGAATCTTACAATTGCGGAACGTTCTTTTACATCCTTATACCCCTGTGCAACTTCCTGTGCAGACAACGGTGTTCCGCAGCGTGGACAATAAGGTACGATTTTAAATCCTTTATATAAAAGCTTCTTTTCCCATATTTGTTTTAATGCCCACCATTCAGATTCAATGAAATGATTATCATACGTAACATATGGGTGCTCCATATCAGCCCAAAAACCAACTGTACTGGAAAAGTCCTCCCACATCCCTTTATATTTCCAAACACTTTCTTTACACTTGTTGATAAACGGTTCTAAACCATAGTCTTCTATTTGATCTTTACCATCTAATCCGAGAAGTTTTTCCACTTCCAGTTCTACGGGAAGTCCATGAGTATCCCATCCTGCTTTACGTGGAACCATATTTCCCTTCATTGCCCGGTACCTGGGAATCATATCTTTAATAACACGAGTTAGCACATGACCTATATGAGGCTTTCCATTTGCAGTCGGCGGGCCGTCATAAAAAGTATATGTGGGGCATTCTGCTCTCTCATCCATACTTTTCTGAAATATTTCGTTATCATTCCAAAACTTCTCAACCTCTTTTTCCCGTTCCACGAAATTCATATCTGTTGATACTTTCCTGTACATAATTAATCATTCCTTTCTACTCAACATAAAATCGTACATTCTTAATCAGATTATTTCTGCGTTTTTACTATGGCTGACTTAAATATATCAGCCAATAATAAAAGACTTCCGTCCTGTAATAGGACGAAAGCCTTGACTTTTCGTTACACCACCTGTTACAACATACGAGAGCTACAAACATCCCTTTATATGTGTTCCCATAACGGAGGAATTCCGTCAGCCTCTACTTGTTTTGTTCAAGGTCTGCGGTTCGGAAGTGATGTTCAGATTTATCTTAGTCATACCGGGTTTCCACCATCTCCGGCTCTCTGTGATTTTGGGAAATATCCTACTGTCTTCGTCATAACCTTTTCATTTATTGAATGTATATAAAATTATTATATGAATATCTATTACAATAGTCAAGGGATTCCAAACAAATTAACTATTTATTCACTAATGGAAAATATAGGCGCTTTTGCCAACAGATTGGCAAACAATAGAGAGAACCCTTTCACGGACTTTAAATTTATGCTATAATGTCAGTAAATACAATGTTTGAGGAGAATCGTCATATGAGAAGAAAACCCGACCTTCATATTCATTTTTTCAATGAGTTCTCGATATCCAGTCCTTATTACGAGTATGCTCCCAGCTCACATAATAGTACACAACTAACCCTACTGATATCGTACCTTGTTGCAAATCAAGATACTAAAGTTCCAAAAGAAGTTCTTATGTCCATTCTCTGGCCCGAAGAAAAAGATAAGCGGCCGGTGGGTGCACTTCGAAACCTGGTATATAGAGCAAGAAAAGAACTGCAGGCTCTATATCCTGACCAGGAAATAGACTATATAAAATTTACACAGGACGCCTACTACTGGAATCCCGATTTGTATTGCAAGATTGATATTATAGACTTTGAAAATTATAATAATCTGGCAAGACAAGAGACTGATACAGAAAGACAATTTCGTTATTACTACCGTATGAATCGCCTGCATACCGGCGAATTTCTTTCTAATCATACTACAGTGGAGTGGGTGCAGTACCGCTGTACATACTATAAAAACATGTATATTAACTGCACTTTAAATATGTGCGAATATCTATATACAAAATCTCGTTATGATGAGATGATTTCTCTTTGTGATCAATCAATCATTCTCTATCCAGATGAAGAACGTTTTTACCGCTATAAACTGCTTGCATACCTTGGTATGAATACCATTAAAACAGCCTTGGAATATTATCACACCACTTTAAACTTTTTTTCTTCCAAATACGGAACCGATATAAGCAGTTCCCTAAGAGATATACACCAGGAAATTCTTTCAAAAATGCCAAGTGTTGAGTTTGATATCAATGATCTTGAGTTATCCCTTGGTGACAGCGACGAAGCCAATAAAACCTTTTATTGCAATTTTGATATATTTAAAAACATTTATCAGCTTAATGTTCGCTCCGTACAGCGCTCAGAGGCTAGACATTATCTTTTGTTACTTTCGTTACAACCTAAAAATGACAAACTTCCTGATTCCGTTAAACTTAAGGAAATTATGGATAAGCTGTATCATATGCTTGCTGTCAATTTAAGAAAAAATGATGTCTTTACCAGAACATCTCTTACCCAGTATTCTATAATACTTTCGGTCTCAGATGACAGTAAATTGGATATTGTAACAGATAGAATTGAAAATGCTTTTGAAAAAGTTAATAACGATTCAAACATATTTCTAGATATTGAGAAAAAGGTCATTGAATAAAACAGCTCCTTTCGCCAGATTGGCGAAGGGAGCTGTTTTTTAATATAATCATTCGTTATTTTTATTTTCTTTTATTTTTTTTTCTCCTTCTAACTATGCTGTAAACAAAAACAATGGCTATAAGGAGCAGCACTACTACAGACCCAATGGCTATAATACGCTTTATTTCTTTATTTTCTTTATGTTTTACAATATCATTTTCTTTACTATTATCGTCCTTTTTTTCTGTTTGTTGGTTATTTGATACCGTATTATCTTCAGTTAGTTTTTGATATCCTTCTTCTGTTAACGTAATTTCTGTATTGCCTACAATCTGACCATCATAAGTATAACTTATTTTACCATTACGTATTCCATCTTCTGTAAGATAAATATTTTTCTCTAATTCTGTAAATTCTACACCCTGAGGAAGTAAAACATATGACTCTTTATCATTAAATTGTTTTATATATTCTGACTTTTCATTATCCTGAATAGAAACCTTAGTAAAATTATTAAAAACGTAATCCAGCATTGACTGGGTATCTGTATAGACATCTACTCCATAATCATATAAAACTACTGCTGACAAGCGCATTTTTCCATTGTCAGCCATAGTAACAAGTGTTGTTTTTGCCTGATCTGTATAACCCGTTTTTCCCCCTGTGCAGTATTGATAATAGTAATAATTTTCCGGCCATAGCATTCTATGGTTTTGTTGAAATACCCTCTCCTCCTGTGTCAAATTTGTTGGACCTATTTTATATTCTAATGTTCCCATTATTTTTCTAAATTCCGGCTGCTGATAAACAGCAGAAGCAATCAGTGCCATATCATTTGCAGTTGTATAATGCTGATCATCGTGAAGACCGTTTGCATTTACCCAGTTAGAATTGGTACACCCCAATTCCTTTGATTTATGATTCATTTCTTGTATAAATGTATCGTAATCTCCCCCCAGGCTCTGGGTTCCTACACTCTCTGCAACGGCATAAGACACTTCATTTGCAGATGCCAGAAGTACTGCATAAAGAGCATCTTCAAGACTTAACTCTTCTCCCGCCTTCATCCCAATTTGAGCATCATCATACTGTAAGAATGAAACACAATTATCCGTAAATTTAACTGTATTCATTAAATCTCCGTTTTCCAATGCCACAAGAGTAGTCAACAATTTTGTAATGCTGGCTGGGTAGTGCTGCTTATCTGCATTTTTTCCAAACAATATTGCCCCGCTCTCCATATCCATTACTACTGCAGAATCTGCATAAACATTTGGACCCTGAGGCCAATCTTTTAACTCATTTGTGTCAATCCCTGCCGCGTAAGAATCGGCCCTTTCCTTTTCCTCTTCTGCGGCAAGTTCCTCATCAGTCTTAACCGCAGTTTCATTATCCTCTGCAAAAACTGTAGCCGGCCGAAATACCAACATTGCAATTAACAATATATAACATAAAATTGACTTAAACTTCATGATGACCTCCAGATTGCTATTAGTTGTTTAAACTCAAATCTTACTCTTCCAGCAGGCTATCTGCAACAATAAATCGAGGCCTGTGTTTTACCTCCCCATATATTTTCCCAATATATTCACCAATTATCCCAAGGCAGAACAGCTGTAGTCCCCCAACAAGCCAAATTGAACAAATAACACTGGTCCAGCCTGTCACTGTATAACCAAATAACTTTGTAATAAGAAAATAGAGCAATATTAAACCACTAAAAATTGAAATTAAAATACCTATAATTGATATTGCCCTCAATGGTTTTACTGTAAAAGATGTAATTCCATTCCATGCAAAAGACAACATTTTTTTAAGTGGGTATTTCGATTCTCCAGCCTCTCTTTTTTTTCTTTCATAAGAAACAGTAGCTGATGAATATCCAATTAAAGGAAATATTCCTCTCAAAAATAAATTAACTTCCTGATAATCTTCTAAATTGTCCAAAACCTTCCTGCTGGTCAACCTATAATCTGCATGGTTGAATACTGTTTTAACCCCCATTGCTGTCATCAGTCTATAAAAAGCTTCCGCTGTAAATCGTTTAAAAAAAGAATCACTTTTTCTAGATGAGCGGACACCATAAACAATATCATTTCCTTCTGCATATTTTAACAACATTTTATCCATGATTTCTATATCATCCTGCAAATCAGCATCCATAGAAATAACAACATCAGCATATCTTTTTGCTGTCATTAATCCAGCAAGCAGCGCATTTTGATGCCCGCGATTTCGAGCCAGACTGATTCCAGTAAACATAGGATTTACTGCATGTATTTTACGAATAAGCTGCCACGTTCCATCACTGGAACCGTCATTTACATAGAGCACACGGCTGTCAGAATCAATTAGTCCCAAATCCAGCATACGATTCATTTTATCTTCAACCTTTATAGTCGTTTTCTCTAACATTTCTTCTTCATTATAACAGGGAATAACTATATATAACCTGCTTTTCATTTTTCACTCCCTCTTTCCAAATTTAAATAATTACATTCCCATCTGATTACAATGACCCATTTCTAATACATCGGCAATTCTCCTGCAGGCTTTTCCATCTCCATAAGGATTATTAGCTTGACTCATTTTTTTATATTCATTTTCATCTGTAAGAAGCTGACGAAAAGATTCATAAATATGTCTCTCTTCAGTTCCTACAAGTCTAAGAGTACCTGACTTAACACCTTCTGGACGCTCTGTTGTATCACGCATGACCAGAACCGGTTTTCCAAGACCAGGAGCTTCTTCCTGAATACCTCCACTGTCTGTGAGCACCAAAAAACAGCGCGATAGAAAATTATGAAAATCCAAAACATCCATTGGCTCTATCAAATGAATTCTGTTACACCCCCCCAAATATTCCTCAGCTTTTTTACGTACTGAAGGATTTAAATGTACAGGATATATTACCTTAACATCTGGGAATTCATCTACTATTCTACGAATAGCAGAAAACATATTTCCCATCGGAACTCCAAGATTCTCTCTTCGGTGTGCTGTAATTAAAATCATTCTGCTTCCTTCTGCCCATTTAAGTTCCTGATGCTCATAGACATCTTTTACTGTAGTTTTCATAGAATCAATTACGGTATTTCCTGTAAGAAATATTTTTTTTGGATCAGTTTTCTCACGCAAAAGATTTTCTTTTGAAACTTGAGTAGGTGCAAAATGATAACTTGCCATTATACCAATAGAACGTCGGTTCATTTCTTCAGGATAGGGACTAAATATATCATAAGTGCGTAGACCTGCTTCGACATGGCCAATGGGTATGTGAAGATAAAAACCAGCCAGTGCAGCTGCATATGCTGTTGTTGTATCACCATGTACAAGAATTATATCTGGCTTTTCCTTTTCCAAAACTTCTCTGAATTCATTAAGTACAAGCGTGGTTACTTCGAATAATGTCTGATTCTTCTTCATAATATTCAAATCATAATCTGGGACAATTTCAAATACCTCTAATACACTATCCAGCATTTCCCGATGCTGACCGGTCACACAAACAACTGTTTCTATTCCTATCCTGTTCTTTAATTCTTTAACTAAAGGACACATTTTAATTGCTTCAGGTCTTGTTCCGAAAACTGTCACTATCTTTTTCATTTTAATCTTACCTTTCTTCTTTTGCATAATGACCAAAGTCTATCCCTGTAATATCTTCGTTTATCCCATTTTATTTGACTTATGTTCTCATATGCATATTTTAAAAGAATCGTTACCGTAAATATAACCAACAGATCATGACAAATCATGAATCCAAACATCTGCTTATGATTATCTGCAAAACCGTTACCGATAACAGATAAAGGATATTGTAGTACACCGATAAGCATAATACCTAAATAACTGATAATAAATAGCTTTTGCTTTATATTACAACTTTTATTCATCAATTTTAGTACACAGTAAATCAAAAGGATACCATATACAATCACGTATTTCCCAAAATCAGAAAAGTTAAATATTGGACGCCAGTAAATCCATAGCCCCCATTTATTGATAGTATCATGTTTTTCTGAATAATCCTGTCCCTTATAAACTCTAAAATCATTATACACTTCTTGAGACTGCCCGGCAGCATAATTCAACATCTCTATAAACTGTACAGGTCTTCTCAGGTAATACTTTACCATGGTAAACGTATTTACATGATTGTAAAAAGCCTGATCCGCTTCTTTAGAATTAGGACTAATAATGTATTCAGAATCTGGCAGATATGCATGTTTACCTATATCCTCAACCATACTAATATCAATTCCCAATTCTTTCATATCGCTTATAGGATCATTTGATATCATTAATGCACCGTAAAAAACACTCTGCCATATAGTCTGTCTTTCTGATACATTTGCATTATTCTGATAGACCTTTATACTGTCATAAATCATCCCAAAAAGTAAACTAAAAATCAACATCAAATAAGGAATCATAAACAACCATTTTTTTGGTTTGTGATACCATAGAAAAATTAAAATTAGTATACATAATACTGGTAAAGTAATCAGCATCTGGGCTTTAGCCGTTAATAAAAATAAGCTGGAAAAGATAAGTAATGGAATGTACAAAATCCCCTTTCCCCGTGGCACCACAGCCAGATGAATACAACTGGCAGTTACTAGCATAACTCCAAGAATAATACATCCCTCTCCAAATAATGAATTAAACCAAACAATATTGCTTTCACATAAAAAAACTATACACATGCCAATTCCAAGAAAAATTGTATATTTGCCTAAATAGCAATACATATCTTTTACAATCGTCAAAATACATAGCAGCAGAACTGCACTCATAATTATGCTCATTAAAAAAGTGGAAAATGGCTGATTTAGAAGAAAACTTATTCCCCTTGTTAAAGCAGCTGGGAAAACCAGACTATACGTAGGCTTATTTGGTGTTAATGATGCAAAATCAAAATTCCCATTATAACTGTATGTTTCAATCCCCTCATGTAGGGCTTGTGCTTCTGTATTTAGATTTAACTCCTCAGTCCACTTTAAGCCTAGCTGCTGCATCATTCGTCCATAATCCCCATTATTTACACAAACCGCTCTAGGAGAAACAAAAAGTATAGTTCCTACCATTAAAAATGCCAGCAAGGAAATAGTTATTAATGTATACTTGCGGTTCTCAGCGATTATATTAAATAACTTCATAACCTCTTTATTTCTTCTTAAAAACCAGCAATGGACAGCAAAATTTTTCGGCTCGTCATCGGACGTACTTTTATCCAAAAGTATTCCCCTGTCTGTTTCAATATTCTCTTCATAAATCTTTCTATACCAGTCAGACAACTTCGTTATACCCACCGCTAGTATAGTTACTATCCCCACAAATGCAGTTACTATTTGAAAAACGGTAAACACTCTCGCAAAATCCAGAGAATCTTTTCCCATAAATATTATATGTAATGATAGATAAAAGAAAACTTCAAGTGCCCAAATAGCTATAATTACTGGAGTTGCAAATAAGCTTAAACCTTTTTTTCCTTCTCTATATTTTTTTATGCATAGCAACAATGCCGCCAAACTAAGAAAGACCGGCAAGATTAAGATCATATAAGCTTTTTGAGGAAGTATTATTTTAAGAACTGTTTCTATCCCGGACCAGCTTCTCGTTGTTTTTTTATCCTGAGAATTCAGCTGCCCTGCACCAAGTGTTCTGCCTGTTTCGAAAGTATTAAATTGTTCTGTTTGTGAAAACACAGTTTGTATTAATCTTCCCGGGTGTTTTATGTACCATGCTATTATCGTTTTTTGATTTAGTTTTTTAAATAATTCTTTTGCTACAACCTCATTTCTCGGATTATGTATATAATCTTCATCTTCTTGATAATATGATTTGCCAATATCTTTTTTATAACTATCATCCAAACCAAAATCACTTAAATCTGCTTCAGCATCTTTTGAATTTTCTAAAAATCCCTGAAAAGCAGCATGATAAGCAGAAGCATCAGATGTCATGTCAGGATCTATTTTGTAATAGCTTACGGATGATAATACACCGCAAAACAACATAACTATAATAATTCCTGCTCCAATTGCAGTATTTGTGAAATTATTCCATTCCATAGATACCACAATAATAACTGCCATAATAACAAATGGAATAAACACGATAGCTAAAGATGAAGCATTCAATAAAATAAGTGCACTGAACACTAGTGGAAATACAGTGTAAAAACCCTTTTCTCTTCCATAAGTAAAAGCACGAAGACACATTGCTGTTGTAAGCAAAAAACCTATAATTAGAGTCCCCGTCTCATATAACGATCCAAAAAAAGCTGTCAAATTTTGGTTTGATAACACAAAAAGAAATATTACACCAGGTATGCATGCAATATTTCCAGCTAAATATGAAACACTTCTCACTATAGTATAAACAGCGTATGCTGCCAGTAGAGCATAAAGTAAATATAAATATAAAGTAGAAAAACCTAATCCAAAAGGTTCTGTCATCAAGCGAATCAAAGTAACAGGATAAATCATACTTGTATAATCATTTGGAGAAAATAACCTTGCAAATGAAAATTTAATATAGTCATATCTTTCAATTACCTTCATATAAGTCAGTGAACTTTTATTTTTCAAATCTGAATCTTTGTATTTAAGTCCGGTTTCAGATAAAATTCTTTCGTATTTTCCAGAATCCATCATTCCGATTCTAGGTGTTTCAAATACGCCTGATAAAATAACTATAAATACAATTAAACCAAAGATTATCCCCATAATCTGAGAACTGCTGCTAAAGATTTTACTAAAATCAACCTTTTGTCTTCTCATAAACAAAATCCTCTTCTAAATCTTCTGCAATAATTATTCTTAGTTACTAAAAATTTTATCTTTTGAATAAGCATATGTTATCATAGGCATCAACTGATCAAAAGCAGTAATATCGCTTCCATCATTGGTTAAAGTAAATCCCCCATAGAAAGGACTATCTGTATCTATATTGCGGGCCTGTTCCATTTTATTTAAAGCCTTTGTATAAATATCTGCATTATCTGTTTCATAACCTATTAATGCTGCAATAGCATAAACGGCAGTTGAATCATAATTATACCCCTCTGTAACAGTACCATCAACATTATACCTCGCCGCTATTGTACCCTCTTTAAGTCTTTCTAAAATCCATTCTTCGGACGTATCCTTCAGCATATCATTTTGTGCCAAATGGTATAAAGTCGTTAATGCTTCTGCAGTATGCAGACTGTCTTTACTATATGCTTTTTTTTCATAATCGTAATTAGAATAATATAAAGGGAAATCATCACTAATATAACCTTTTTGAATAACCTTTTTCAGATTGCTTATCAAAGTACTAAATTTATCATTTTCATCTTTCATTAACTCTAATGTCTGAAAATCTGCGTAACATAATGCTATATTTGTTCCAGTTTTTGTTTGTTCAAAATCGTAAAACCCAGTTAAATTCTTTTTGTAAACATTATGCGATAAAGTTGCATCCAATAAATCCTTTTTTTCGCTATCATATCCCCCCCATTTATCATTTGCCATAGAAAGGGCTTTATATATTCTCAGGTCATCCAACAGGGCATTAGCCCCCGCTTGTTCACCGTCTTTAGTTACATACCAGGAAAATATACCTTTCTTTTTCATTTTTTCCTGTGCAAATAAAAAAGAATCAGCAAAGAGAGCTTTATTGTCTGCTAAAACTGCATATTCCATTATTAACCCCTGAGATTCACTAAGAACATCATGTCCTGAAGGTGATTCACTGCCTTTATTATTGTAATTTGTATAAATTTCTCCCTCATTTCCAATCATATTTTTATCAAGAAATGATTTACTAATAGAATTACCAGGCTGCTTGACCTGTTCTATAATATTTTCTAATTCCTCTCCACCATTGATCACTCTGGCAGCCATATATCTTACATATCCGCTTTTATCGAGTACAATGACAGATGGAATCCTCTGTATTCCATATTGATCAAATGCATTCAAATTTTCATCATAAACACAGTCAAAAGTAATGTTTTTCTCACTTAATGCTTGCTGAGCCTTATCTACAGTCTCATCCTTCTCCGATTCTAGTTTATCAATTAAAAGAATATTTATATCCTGCTTCTCTGCCACATTTACAAATTCATCAGAATATCCAAGAAGCTCATCACAATACTTACACCAGCTTGCCCAGTAGATAATAACTAATGGCTTTCCCTCATATTCAGTCAGATTTTTTATATTTCCTTGTCCATCAGAAAATTCTGTAACCGGCAGTTTTTGTCCATACCTTAAAGAAGATGGAAGATAATCACTTTTATCGGATAGCTCCTTTTCTGTACTTTTAACTTGCTGTTCTGTTTTTTGAGTATCCTTTATTGTTGTAGTTTGGTTATTATCTTTCTGATTTTTTATCAAATAAATCATGCCGCATATGGCCACGATGCTGCAAATAATTATCCCCGTCATGCAGATTTTTTCTATCTTTTTCCATTTTTTCTTCATCTACGACTTCCTTACTTTCATCTATTGATTTATCCTCATTATTTACTTTATACACTTCTGAAACGCTTACTGTAATTAGCCCTTTTTCCAAAGCCTCTTTCATATCAAACCTACTCTGCATTGCTTCTTGTCTTAACTTTGTTAACTCATCTTCCTCCCTGCGAAGTTCCTCTATTTTTTTCTGTTTTTCTTCCAGATCAGACTGTTTACATTCATTTTCATTTTTAGTTATTCTTACTTTTTTTCTATTCAATTCATAAATTTCTTTAACGGTATATCCAGCCATTAGTATAAACATAAATAAAACATGATAATGATAACGATTCTGATTTTCCACAAACAAGTGCATTCCCAAAGTTCCAACAAATATCAGTATAAATGGATAATTAATGCCGTTTCCTTTTCTCCACAGAAATATCCCCCCAATACCGGCAAATGCAGCCACAATCAAATACATCATATTATTAATATCACGTATTTCGTATAGAAATGTCTCCCTTGCCTTTGTTAGTGTACCTTGTTGATCCATAAATAATAAATTCCAGGTACTTCCGTAATCATCATTAGACCATAAAATCTGAAATTTATGAACAAATAAATTTAGCATCCCCTCTGGACTTCTGCGCAATCGCATTACTGCCAGATCCCGGCAAGCAAGATGTGCCTCTGTGGCACTTCCAGTTTGATCAAAACTATCATACAGATAGTCCGCATCATCCTGGTTCCATCCACCATAAGATTCTTCATTTAAACCGACAAGAAGATTATACCCAAAAGAAGCACTGCCTGACGCTAACTCTTCATCAACAGTGTAGGAAATTCCCATGCTGAGAAAATGGGATATGCTAAAATATACTACAGCAATAATCAGGCATCTGAACCACCCCTTTTCCAAGATACGCAAAGTTAAAGGTTGATCCTTTGGCAGTCTGACAGGTATTTTCATTTTTTGGGTAAGAATACATATTATAATGGTAATCAGCAATATTAACGCCATAGGACGTACCATGGAAGTAATTGCAAGAATCACACCTAATATAATATGAAGGAATACTCCGCTTACCGAATGACTAGTATTCCCTGAAAATGCTTTTAGTGTTTTTATAAATATATACAAACTTAATATCAAAAGAAATGAAAAAAGATACTCACTTGCTACCATATTTATATATACAATCTGAGACGGCCAGAAAGCTGCAAGAATAAGGCATATTAATCCGCATCCCCTTCCACCTACAATCTTACCTATTCTATATACCAGAAAGACTGTTAATACAGCCAGAACAATATTAAAATATTGAGCAATTTGTACGCTCGTTCCAAATAAACCAAACACAATAGATAAAAAGTATGGGTACCCAAAAACATGTGGAAACATAGCAATATAATCACAATATCCCGGACCGTCTTTTATAAGTGTACCCTTTTTTAATAAATCAGCAATTTCATAATATGTCTTAAAATCAGACTCCGGCTGCATAGGCATTTCCTGTATATATCTTAACCTAAGGAGCACTGCTGCTGCCAGTACAACAATAACCAATACAATTTCAATTAAATTCAGCCATTTTTCTTTTCCTGCTAAACGTCTTTCTATATCAATTCTAATAGAAATGCCTGCAAGACCATTCATAAGCAGCCAAATCAGGAGCAAAGCCACCAAAAAAATTCCCTGCAAAAGATATGGATACTCCTGACCTGTACCTAGCGTTGAAATACCGCTGGATATCAGATATAATACAGCAACCAGATAAATCCCGATTACAAAATAACTGAATATGTTTTTCTTAGGTTCCATTTATTATACCCTTCCTGCTTTTGTTATTTCTTTTTTTGATTCCAGTATAATCTCATAAAGATCAGAACTACAGACAATAAAAGCAGAAGCATGACTGACAGCGATACAATCGCAAAAATTGCTGAGTCTTTATTTGTTTCTAAAATTGTTTTTACAACAGGCTGGCTTTCATTTTCTCTGCTGTCGGCCATCTCAAAAGTTTTAACTTCAAGTTCATCATCTATAAGAACCACATCATTTTTTAAATCCCATGTGTTTTCATCTTCGCTAATGAATGAATTAATATTATCAATAGATGTATCATCCACACCGCTGACTACTAAAATTGCTTTATTATTTTCATACGGTGAATACAAAAGCTGCATTGTTGAAATATCCTTTGCATAATCATCTGATAGCACCAATTCTTCATTACTTTCAAATGATGTTCCATCTTTCGAATATTTAAAGTATAAATCATCATTTAACTCTTTGATCAGGCTATTATCTTTATAGTTACCTATTGTAATAATATTGTGTGATTTATCACTGTCACCTTTTAATTCACCTGCTCTTTTAACTGATAGTTCACCATAAGGCTTAATACTTTCTCCATATAATGAAATTACCTGTCCCAGTGTATCTAATTCCTCTTCTGTCATTTTATCAGGTATAACAACTAAAAGATCATTAAACATAGAAGAACTTTCAAAAGGATATGGTCTTAATGATAAAGAATAATTACTTTCTACACCTGTAGGAAGATAAAAAGAAGAATCTTCTGTTACATATGCCCAGGGCATCTGATCCATTCTTGGTGTACAATATAAATCTGGAATTTCCAAATCAAATGCAATTGATATTTTACCTGCATATGTACCTACAACATCATCCGGCATCGTAAAAGACAACTCGTCTCCAGTACTGTTTTCCTTCGTCAGCTTTTTGCTTGCTACCGGTACATCTCCCCAATACACAGTGACCATTGATCTGTTAAAATCTAAATTCTCACTATATCTGAACTTTAAAACAATTTTACCCGAATCTGATAAAACATATCCCCCTGAAAATGGCAGATAAATATCCGCTGCCTGATGGAATGGACCAATAAAATCAAGACCTTCTTCTGTTAGCGAGTCTAACGTATAACGTCCTGCGATCATATCACTTTTTTCTGTAGATTCTTTTATGATAGAAGCACTGCCTTCTTTTACAAAAGCCTGACTTTCTTTTTCCTGGCTTACACGATTTTCATCCATCAGCATTTCAGCCGCCTCTACAAGACATTCACCTTTTTTAGATGTAATCAATAGCACTGATTCTCCTGTATCACCGCTTGTAAATTTTACCATTGCCTGACTTTCTAGATCTTCGCTTCCTAGACTATCATCTACTATCTTTTTATATTTTTTATCCAAATTATCATATAATGAAATAATAATACGGCTTCCGCCTTCTTTTGGAAGTGAAGAGAACTTTAATAGAGAAATATTATCTTCTACATTTGTTTCATTTCCAAAATCTGCACGCAGCATCAGTGCAGCCTCCAGCTCTTTTTCATCCTGCTCATCTGAAACAGCAATATATGTAGAACTGCCTGATTCATCCACAGTAGAAATAAAAGGATACGGATAATAAGAAAGCTTCTGACCTGCATCTTTTAAATCATAACCTACCTGAATAAATGAATCTTTCTTGATGCTTACCCAGTTCGCTCCGGACAAATCATCTATACAACCTTCGTCATCATATATTCTGGCATATCCAGTTACATCAAAACTATTATACCCTTCTTTTATTAAATCCATAGGAATTTCTACATAAAGATTTTGTGTCTTTCCGTTTTTATAATCCATTTTATAAGATGTGACGGGCACATTATTAATCATAAATGTAAGTGACGCAGGCACATCCTGAATTAATTGACTAAGCTCCACCTGCATTTGGGCATATACATATTTACTGTTCCAATAATCTGGAACATTGAAATAATAAGTATTGGTTTGAAATATTCCACTGAGCACAATATCATCACTATATGAAAAATCCTTGAAATTTTGTGCTGTTACATTCGGTGCAACTGTATTAGGTACACTGGCATCCTCCGGATTTGAATTCATTATGTTTGACAACGCCTCTTTTTTCTCTGTAGTATTATCGCTGTTTTCTGCAGCCACAGCATTAGTATTAAATATGGACAGGGCAAAACATAAAATAAGACTTGCTGCTGCTATTTTAATGCCCGCTCTCTTTAGATCCATTTTTCTTCCTCCTTATTTTTTTATCTAGATACTCTTCCATCTCTAAATTATTTTCTTCAACTTGTTCTTCATATCTAACTGTTTTATCCCATTTTACTTCTTTGTGAAAAATCTGATCGATGATACTTAATCGCACTGCATTTAGAACAACAATCACCCACAATTTAGCATAAGTAAAAAGCATAAGTAATGACAATAGCATAGATTCCAGTGAAAATTCATTTTTTTCTGTTACTAATGTGACCATCATATTTGCCACAAAAACTAAAATTGCCATTCCCCAAAGCAGGGAAGAAAAACCACCAAGTGTTATATGAATAAATCCAAGCACTCCCCCTAGAAATATAACATCTGATATAATTAATGATGTAAGCATTAATACATATACAAACAAATAGTAAAATACATCCAAACGCATTGATCCTGCTGTTTTATCAAAGCCATACCTAAAATTTTTAATTATGACATAAATATTTCCTTTTGCCCATCGGGTTCTTTGACGAAACCAAACGTTTAGCAGATGTGGTTCCTGCTCCCACGTAACCGATAATGGCATTTGTTTAATATAATAACCCATTCTATATAAACGGAAACTAATTTCTGTATCTTCAGAAAGAGCCTTGGTATCCCATCCGCCAATTTCTTCTATAATACTCCTTCTAATGACGTAATTTGTTCCCGGTATAGTACATAACTTAAAATAAAAATATCTACCTGCCTGATTCATACATTGATAGGCCAAAGTTTCTATATTAACAAATCTGCTTAATATTGAAGCATTTCTATTTCTTGTTCTGAATTTACCAATTACAGCACCAATTTTATCATCCGACATTAAATGCTCGACCAGTATAATCAATGCATTTTTCTCTGGTGTATTGTCCGCATCATAAATAGCGATTACTTCTCCTTCTGATAGTGAAAAACCTATGTTAAGTGCATTAGACTTTCCATTTCCACCTACCTCAGGTCCCGTATTCACCACAATCAATTTATTTTGTGGATACTCTTTTTGAAGCTCCCGAAGCTTTTCATCTGTATCATCGCTTGAATTATCATTTATTACAATAATCTCATATAATTCATTTGGGTAATTAAGATTTAATAATGCCCTAACAGTTCGGACAATTACTATACTTTCATTATGTGCAGGTACAAGCACACTGACCTTTGGATATTTTTCCAGCGGTATTCTACCATCTGTCTTTTCCACTTTCATATAATATATGAAACCACCAATGGATAAAATAATATTCATAATCATCAAAAGCCATATTGCAACGATTGCAAATAGTGATAACAAATCAGCTATCGACATATTCTTTCCTACTCTTTCTCATCATCATAAAAAAAATGCTTTCTGTTTTTTCTCCTTGAGTATACAATTAAAATGATAAAAATACTAATTGTAAAAAATGCCACAATCATCAAACCCTTATTTTGATTTTTTAAACTCACCGTTATACGTTGAAGAGTATTTCTTCCATAAATATAATCCTCATCATACGCCTCTGGTTTAAATTCAGGTTCTATTTCTGTATCGTTAATTTTCAAAATATAATTTTCATAACTAAGATGAAAATTATTAGCCCAGACACTTTGCTCCATATCCCATAAATTTTTAAATGGTACAGAAGATGATTTAGTATTTTCTATTTTTTCTTTTAGTTCTTCAACTTCTATCCCTGAATCAAGATATAATGCGGAAGAATAAGTCTTTAAATAAGAAACCCCTGTTTTGTCTAATGATATTAAAGGCATAACTAATTGATGATAATTATAAAACAATTTATTTCTATGATCACTTAATTGAAATCCGCTTTTTTCTCCATCATCATATACAAAAAGTGTACGATACCTCTTAAGTATTTCCAGATAAAAATCATCATTTGTCCAACTTACAGGTACTTCAATCCCCAGTGGATAAACTCCATTGTTTGTATACCCTAAAGTCATTTCTGTTAAAAGTTCATATATGTCATCTTGATTTTTTTCATTAGTATGAACAATAGGACTATTTAGTATAACCGCGCCTCCATTTACCTGCGCATATTTCAAAACCTGACAAAACTGTTTCATTGCCGGATAATCCGAATTCTTTGTTATAGGCATAACAGAAATGACAAAAGGAATATCTGCATTAACCAAAACATCAACTTTTTCTTTTAATTTTTCAGCACTCATAAATGGATAAACCTTATCCAAAACCAGATATTGTGCATAATCCGGCGTTTTATCCAGATAAGGCCATAGCCACTGAACTATTTCTTGCATCAACGCTGCCTTAGCTACATTTCCTGAATAATTAGTTACAGGTGAAAATCTTATATTCCCAATCTGAGAACAAAAGGAATATACTTCACTACCAACAGAAATAATACCATTTTTATAACTATTTGACTGAAAATTTTCTAAATCATCTAACTCAACAATTTCCTGAAATTTATCTTCATTAAAACTATACTCCAATCTACCTTTGTTTTGTAAATTTTTTCCAATATATAGATCAGCCTGATTAGTAACATTAAGATATTGATGCATAAAATTACTTCCCAAAATCATAATTTTCCCATTAAAATCTTTAATTTCTTGCATAAATTCTGAAGATGCATCTTTTATGTTATAACAAATAATAAAATCATACTTATTAATCACATTTTTACAATCATCCTCTGTCCCAAAATCTAAACTTCTATTTAGGGATGATGACAATGTATTAAAATATTCAATATCCTTCTTTTCTTCAGAAGTTATATTATTATCATATACAAGAAGAATCTCACCTTCTCCCTGAATTTTATATTCTACATTATCTTCTGCTCTAACAGATATGGTATTTAAACACATTATAAAAATTGCAGCTGCTATAAATATTTTTTTACACATCATATTGAAGCTCATTTTCTGCTTTCTGTTTAAATTCAATAGCATTTTTAATCTCTTCCTTATCATATTCTAAACTTCCAGTACGAATATCAACTCTGATTGCTTTATCCAAAATGCCTGCAAAACTTTCTTTTTCATTTAGACTTTCTCTAATTCTTCTCTTCATAATCTCCGTTCCGTCTTTTCCACATGTACAGATTATTCCAAGTGATCCATTCTCATCAATAGCATATATCCTGTCTTCCAAACGTATACTGTCTTCCACCTTTTCAGCCATCTTCCTTTTTAACTCTGCAAATTGGCTGCCATTTAATATAGAACGAAGTTCCTGTTCATATCTAAGTTGAACGATCATCAACGACAAGGGAAATTCATTTCTTGCACTATATGCCATTTGGCGTTCCAAATCCATATACATACTTTTCAAATTATATAAGCCTGTCACTGTTTCAATGACTACCATATCTTTTATCTGTTCCTCTAACATCTCTGCCATCATTTCAGTTTTATATGTGGTTTGCATAAATAATAGCATTGCTCCTATACTGAGCAGCGGCAAGATAAGCCACAGATATGAATGTAGCTCAATTTCAAAACCATTCACTATAGACTGGTAAATTTTATAAGCTGTATAAAAAAGTGTCTGCATCCCTCCAAGAATAACAGCAATATACCGAAATCTGTATGAGGCAAGAATAATACCTGCACACATAATAAAATACATAACTATATTCTCAATCTTTAAAGATTCCTCAGAAAGCGCTATTAAAAATGCACCCGCAAAAATTCCTCCAAGAAAAACCATAAGTCCTAAATACTGAATAATAAATTCAATTCTTTTTTTTCGGAGAATAACGTCAACCTTTTTTTCATTTTCCTTCTTCATTTTTTGCCTCCAGTATATTTAATTTATGAAGTATTTCAGCCAGAACAAAGTAAGATAAAATATCAAGTATTATTCCTAAAACCATATTGAACTGCACAAGCTGTGCATCACCACTCTTTATTACCACATTTGTTATATCACCTAATCCAATGAACAGTAATGTCATCATTAAAGTGAAATATATATAATTCCATCTGTCTGCTTTATTTTTGTTTAAAATCTTTTTTCCTGACATAATAAAAATGGCAATTATAATTAAAATTAAATAGCCTATTGTTTTAGGTGCAGATCTTTCTTTAAATATACTCCAGGATGACCAAAAAATACTTTTGCTCATGGGAGGCATGCCTACACTTTTTTCATAATTGCTGCAATAATCTCTTCTTAAATTGAATGACGCTTTAACTCCTAAATCCCACATTGAAACCATTGATCCAGGATGTTTAATATAATATAATGCAATATCACCAGTTGTATATTTTTCAATAAAATCATCCTGTAATAACTTATTACTTATTTCAGAAACTGGATAATAATCATATAATGAATAATCTGTAAGGATAGAGTAAGAAACATCTATATCCATTTTTTCCAAAGTTTTTGATGGATTATTTGATTGAAGCAAAACTCCCCTTGTCATTGCATGAAATTTTCCTGTTATATCAAATTCTTCCTTTCCTTGAAAAAAAACCACTATAGAACTGAATAGTAATACACTTACTACCATTAATAATAATAATTTTGATCTGTATTCTTTAAAAAATTGAATTTGCAGGAAGCAAAAGAACGCAAGGAAAATACCTACAAGGAAACATTTTTTACTTACAAATGTCAAACAAACACCTGCCATCATTAATATTAACAAATACATATGATTCCATTTATTTTCTTTGTGAAGAGACAATGCAGAACCGGAAATATACAACATACATATATATATCAGTGCATCTGGATAAAGAGAATTAAAATAAGTTATATAAGAAACATCTGCAAAAATAATTGTTCCAAAAACAGCCAGTACTATTCCTTCAGAAAAATAACTGACACGTTCCAGAGCAGATTTTAAAACTAAAAATACTCCCGGCAACCACAAAAGAGCATATAGACCCCCAAGAAATCGTATATCAAATAAGTTATCTTTTGTAAAAAGATAATCTATCCCCTTTGACATAGAAACAACTAAAGCTTGACTGCTTAATTCTTTTTCGTCTGTATGAATAATTTTATATGTCTTAATAAAATATTCATTTGATAAAAAAGAATTTTCATTTTCATCATCTGTTAAAACATCTTTTTCCAAATATTTCAATCCATAAATGGACATCTTTTCATTAGCTATACTATCATTAGCAACTCCCAGATAAGGAGCCGTAAACAGAATGATAAACATAATAATCATGCAAACCACCGTAGACATAAGCGCTAAGCGTACTGGAGAATAATGTTTACTCATTCGATCATTGATTCTTTGACGCATTTTTTTCAGTTTAAGAAAGAAGTTAAGCAAAAAAAGCAAACTTCTTTTTTTCTTTAATTCGGTCATAAACCCCTCACCTTTTATCCTTCAGTAAATCAGGAATGATTATTGAATTTAATTGTACCACAATTTATATTGTTTTTCTAGATAGAACGAATAACAAAGGCATAGTAAGTTTCCCCACATTTGTAAATTTTGATTTGAAGTTCCAGTAATTTTTTTAATTAAATAAATAAAATATTTAATTATAGGTATAATATTCTAAAAGTACTGAGTACATCTGTTATAAACCAACATTGTACTCAGCACTTTACTACAATTCATCATTCACTTTATAGAAAAATAACAATACTTTAGTATTTTCCAAAATCACTTAGTATATCTGACATTTCACTAGTTACGTCAAATTTAACTTCTGGTTGATAATCATCAATTTCACTTTCTTCTTTGACACTATTACTCAATTTAAACCTGCCAATTTCTTCGCGTAAAATATTTGATTGCGCAGACATTTGTTCACTGGTGGCAGAATTTTCTTCTGCAGTTGCAGCATTTGTCTGAACTACAGCGGATACCTGATTAAGACCTTGCTGAATCTGTTCAATCGAATTTGCCTGTTCGGCAGATGCTTGCCCTATTTTACTGAAGCTCTCAGTTACCTTAGAAGTACTTTCCCCTACTTCCTCCAGAATATGGGCTGTAGAAGCTGTGATTTTTCTACCTCTTGATACGGTATCTACTGAATTTTTTATCAAGTCAGATGTTTGTTTTGCTGCCTCGGCAGATTTAGCTGCCAAACTACGTACTTCGTCCGCCACTACCGCAAAACCTTTACCTGCCTCGCCGGCACGGGCTGCTTCAATAGCAGCATTTAAAGCAAGTATATTTGTCTGAAAAGCTATATCTTCAATAACTTTTGTAATATTAGCTATTTGATTTGAAGCAGAATTGATTTCTTCCATTGCTTCGGTTAAATGTTTCATTTGTTCATTTCCTGTTGTAACACCTGTTCCTGCCTGTTCAACGTACATATTAGCAATGCGTACACTATCTGAATTTTCAGATGCCTGCTCAGCAATCTTTTCAATAGAAACTGTAAGTTCATCTATGGAAGATGCCTGCTCTGTTGAACCAGCTGCAAGAGCCTGTGCTCCACCAGAAACTTGTGATGCGCCTGCATTAACTTGTTCAGCCGAATTACTGATAATCTGCAAAGTATTATTGAGAGCAGATACAGTATTTTCAACAGATAATTTTAAAGCAGCAAAATCTCCTGGATAATCACCATCAACTACAAACTGTAAATCTCCTCTTGATATAAGATCAAATTTATCAGTTAAATCTCTTAAAATTTTACCCTGCATTTCATTTGTTTTTTGGATAAGTTTTGCCATCTGTCCAATCTCATCATTACTTTCATATGTAATGGATGTATTCATATTTCCTTTTGACATCTCGTCAAAAGCATTTACAATCTCATTCACTGGCTTTAGTATTGATTTTCTTGTAATGACAATAATAAACATTGTTATCAGAATAGAAACAATAATTATAATTAGTGTTATAATTCTAGATTGAAGAACAATCATCTCTGAAGTATCTCTTCTCGATATGGACTGCTCCTTTGCCATATCAGCAAGTTTTTCCATAACAGTTATAGCTTTTGTTAGTGCTGGTTTATACTGATTTAAGTACAAATCATATGCTTTTTCATTTGATTCATCTGATATTTCCAGAGCTAGTGTTGATATTTCTTCTTTTATAGGCTCTATTTGTGTTAAAGTACTTCTAATACTTTCAATTTTTTCATCTCTATCATTATTTGATTGATTTTTTTGGAAAGCATCTAACTCTGATAAAATTGAAGAACTATACTTATCTGCAGAATCCAAAGCTTTTTGCACATCTTCCGTATTATCTTCCATAATTGCTTCCCCTAAATCATGCAGGACTGCACGTGAATTGACTTCAATTATTCTCAAATGTTCATAATTTGGTACTGTATATTTAGCATATAAATCAATTTGACTACTTATCCTATTTTCATTTATTATCGAGAAAATTCCCGAAACTAAAAGCATAAACAATACGATACCGAAACCAGTAATAAGCTTCTTATTAATAGATAAGTTTTTCATATTTTTTCCTCCGTATGTACTTTATAATTATTATAAAACAAAAAAACGCTGACAACCAAAAAATAAAGGCTTTCAGCGTAATTATCTGGCGTCTCCTGCAGGAATCGAACCTGCACTTAGCCCTTAGGAGAAGAGCCGATACCACTCAAACAATCAATAGCAAATCATAATAATTCCCATTAAATCAAGGCTTTCGCACCACTGAGGTGTACAAGAAATCCTATCAATTTATAGCTAAAAACAGGTGTTTTTATAGGTCGTTTTTAGCAAGGGATTAGCAGGGCTATTGAAATTAGGGAAATGGTCATGTGTCAAAATAATATCCTGTTATGCAAGCAGTTTATAATGGCTTACAGATACTCTTTAGAATCACATTTCACGGAAACGCCAATTAATCTGATAGCAGTATACCACAACTGCCACCGTATTTCAATGATTCGGGTTTCCTATGTAAAAGCAAGAAAGGCAAGTCCGCAGACCGCCTTTCTATAGCTTATAAGTTCTTCGCAAGTGTTTTCAAGAGTGATGCCATCTCTGGATTGGCAAGGAGCTTCATCAAGGTTTCTTGGTCAAATTCAGATGCTTGTGCAACAGGTTCGTTTATTACTTCTGGGATAGGCGTCACAGGCTTAGTCTGATAAAACTGTTCCTCGAACCTCTGGGCGTTAATCCGTCTGTCATCGTCTATGATATGGGAATAAACATCGGCAACCATCTTGACCTGTGCGTGTCCTGAATCGCCCTGTACCGACTTCATATCGCCACCGTTCAGCTTTAGCTTATAGGTGATACTTGAATGCCGGAAGCTATGAAATACCACTGGCGGCAAACCATTCTCTTTAATCAACTTTGACAATGCCCGATTGATAATCTGTCCCTCAACTGGTCTGCCGCAAGAGGACGCAAATACTAAGTTGTAATCGGTGTATTCATCACCAAACAGCTCCTTTAGATTTTCATTGTCAGCACGGCGTTGAACAAGCATTTCGGCTACTGTCTTTGGTAGGAATACCTTTCTGACACTCGTCTTTGTTTTTGGCTCTTTTAACACCAACACAGTATGAGTGCTTGCAAATGCAGGTGGGAATTTGAATATGACACCCTTTTCGCCTAATTGCGCCAATGCATCACGATTAACTCGTTGCAGTTCCTTATTGATAAAAATATAGGGGCAACCATTCTTAATACTTTCATCTGATATGTCGATACAATCCCAAGTCAAGCCGAGCATTTCACCCATGCGGAGGGAGCATGAAAAGGCAAGATTCAATGCCAGTGTCAGATTATCATCATCACAAACTTCCAATGCCTTGAACAAAATATCGGCTGTCCAAATGTCACGTTCCTTATGTTCCGCTTTCGGAAGCGTTGCATTGAGTACGGGGTTTCTAGACATCAACTCCCATTTAACTCCCTGATTAAAAGCGTTGCGAAGCAGCTTGTGTATTTCCCTGACGGTATGTGGGGTAAGGAACTCATGGGTCGGCTTTCGCTTATTAACCGACTTTGCCTTAACTGTAAGCAAGCTCTGATAAAACTTATCCATTGTTCTTGGCGTTACATCTTCCAATAGCATATCCCCGATAAGAGGATTGATATAGTTAAAGATTAAGCCCCGTCTGGCTTCATAGGTTGATAATGCCCAAGTGCTGACACCGTAGATGGATGTATATTCTTCCAGCAGGTCACTGACCGTTTTGGCAGTAGGCACAATAAAACTTCCTGTGTCCTGCTCAAACTCAACCTGTGTTTTTCTCTTTTTAGCTTCTGCATTGGTGGCAAAGGTTTCCCACTTCTGTTTTTGCAAGCCATTCTCGTCGGTATAACTATAAACCACAGAAAAGCGGTTCTTTCTCTTTACAATAGATGCCATGATAATTACCTCCTATATTCTTGCATCAAGCCAAGCATCAAAGCTGGCTTTGATAATCCGTATGTTCCCACCCGTATGAACACTCTGAAATAAATTCTGCTTTATCAGGTTGTATGCTGTTGGGCGGCTTATTCCGAGTATCTGTTGGATTTCAGCAACGGAATAGCTTCTTTTATTCTGAACAGGCTTTGTAATCCTGCTTCTTGTTGCAATTTGCTCTTGCATCAGTCTGACACCTCCTTATGTACGCTGACTTTTTTATAATGGGTCTGCGAGTTATACCAATCCTCAAAGCTGTCTTTATATATCCGCTTATACATTCCAACTTGCGTAGTGCGAAATGGCTTCTTCTTTAGCAGGTCATAAAGTGAGCTTTCTGTAATACAAATTAAATCAGCAGTTTCCCGAACTGACATTGAAATGGCTGTCCAGTATTCCCCGGGAGGGCTGCCATCTACCTTTTTGTAATGAAGCTGTTTAGCATACCACTTCTCAAAGCTATCCACCATTATTCGCATTTTTCCTGCTACTGTAATGGTTTCAAAGTAGTTCTTTTTGACAACCCAATAGGATTCCGTCTTGCCCAAACCGAGCATTCTTCGCATTTCAGGGACAGACATACTTTTCTTATTCATCAGTGGATACCTCCGTTTCGCCGCTCTCAGATGTTCCATCAAGCCAAGCATCAAAGCTCTTTTTCGATATGCGGATAGTTCCGCCTACACGCACAGAATGAAACTGATTTGACTTTACAAGTGCATATGATGCGTTTCTTCCTATACTTAAAATGCTCTGAATTTCTTCAACCGTATAGGTACGCCTTCCGTATGTATCAGGGGTATATGCTGATATACCCTCATTTAGTTTAGCAACTCTTTCATCAAACATGGACATTTCCTCCGTAAAAATAATTGCGGCTCGTCAGCCACCTTTATAGCTATAGCCAAGCATCACTGCTTGGCTATATTGTATTTCCTATCAGAGAAAAAGTGAAATGTGCAAATTGGCTTGTCTATACAGTTTCGCACACTTGACAATCATTCATTTGATTATCAAGCCACTCATCGAAGCTCTTTTTCGATACTCGGTAATGACCACCGACTTTGACACAGTGGAAAGCATTTGATTTTACCAAGTTGTACGCTGTGGTCTTGCTGATACCCAATATATCTTGAATTTCATCAACAGTATAAATTCTCTTTTCATATTGGATTGGCGGCATAGCTTCTGTTTCCTTATTTAATGCAGCTATCTTATCTTCAAATAATATCTCATTACTTATTTCCTGCATCTGCATGACCTCCTTTGAGTGAAATACTAATGGCAAGAGCTTTATCCACTCTTGCCATCGAAAGTTCTGGTATTGTACCAACATAATCCTGCAATCTCTGCTTATCAACAGTACGAATTTGTTCAAGTAGAACAATAGAATCTTTATCAAGACTTTCAAAGTCTTTTATCGATATGTGTGTAGGTAGTTTTGCCTTCGTGTGTACACGGCTTGTTATTGCAGCAATGATAACCGTTGGACTGTGCTTGTTTCCTATATCGTTGGAAATAATAAGTACAGGTCGCATGCCGCCTTGCTCCGAACCAATAACAGGATTTAAGTTTGCGTAGTAGATGTCACCACGCTTAATTGTTCTTTCCATTGTGTTTGACCTCCTTTTTTTTATTTAGGCAGGTGTACTGCCTATGTAGCAGCCGAACACAAGGAAGTATTTAAGGTCGGGAGAGCATGAATAAAGCTCTATTCCATAGACCGCCTTGTATCCGGCTTTATGATAGGAGCATTTCAATTTGTCCTCGACACCCCGAAATGCTATGGGAAGTCACCAAATGGTCAGCAGCGAACTGACACCACGGGAGTTTCACCCCAACTGTCGTTCTGACAGAGCCGCCCTCATTGCCTGCGGTGGATTGATTACCACTCGGACTGTGACTGGACGGGAGTACCATTATGCTCTTTGTGGGTTATGGCGAAATCGGGAGCCACCCGATATTTTGAGTCGATATTATCGATCGCTGCTTACGCAGGTCATGGCATACCGCTACACACGCTTATGCTCATCACAATCACAAAGAGGATGTATTTGGTGAATGGTTATTCGGTTGTCAAGGAACGACCCCGTTTTCGCCACACAAGAGAAAACAGGCAAAGGTTTTTTATCCCTTCACCTGTTTCCACACTCAGAAGCTATAAGTTAAGCCCCTAATCAAAAAGTTTTTAATTTTTTTCGAACAGTTATGACCGCTTTGTCGATGCTGTACTTAACAGCTACTTTAGAGCAGCCCTCTTTTTTTCCGATTTGTTCGTATGTCAAGTTATAGTCGAAGTAGAGTCTAAACCTACGGCGTTGTACATCTGGCAATTCCATGATTGCTTTATAAAGCTGTTCACTACGAACTTTATCGTCCATGACTTGCTCAACAAGCTTCGGCTTATGTAAAGCTCGTTTGTACAGCGTTCCATCGGCTAGTTCTGATTGTTCTAGATGTCTTTCATCAGACCTCCGCAGATTTCGTTCACGCTTAACAAAACAATGAAATTGTTTATAGACTTCATAAGATACTTCCGATTCTCGGAAGATACCTTGTCCATCTATAAAATCCACAAAGTAACGTTTTTGACCATTCGTTTCCTCGATACGAGTGTTGTATGCCATGTTCTTGTCCTTTCTGCCTGAGCAGAGGGCGAAAGGACAAAAATAGAGCCTACGTAACTCGATACACAGACCCTTTAGCCTAAAAATGGGTGCAAAAAGGAAAGGGTATCGAATTATCCGACCACGCCGCAATTGAAAGTGTGGTGATGGCTGTATTCGTATCCTTTAGCCCTTAATGCATATCAGGCTGTAGAATTATTTTGAGGAGTCCAGATGGGGTTGTCCTGTCTGAGCTATCTCATGTTTTAATGATAAAGCTTTATCCATTCCGAAAAAACGAATAGAAAAAGAATGTAAAAGGAACCTTTTCGGAATGAAAAACTGCGAAAGACTTGTAAAGCCTTCCGCAGTTATAACTTAAGTGTTTTATTAGTTTTTAAATTTAAACTTTAATAAATCAAATACAGAGGAGTATAATTCAAAGTTTAAATTGACTAAATCGAATATTTGTGATATAATAATAAAATTAGTATGTTAATTTTCTCGTTAGGAGGAATATTTATGGAGTTCAGCTACAATAAACTTTGGAAGATGTTAATAGATAAGAACATGATGAAAAAAGATTTGATGGCTAAAACAGGTATCACATCATCAACAATAGCAAAGATGGGCAAAAACAAAGCTGTGAGCATGGAAATTCTCGGAAAAATATGTTTAGCACTAAGTTGCGATATTGGGGATATTGTAGAAATCATCAAACAAGGATAGTAAAAGAGGCAAAGAAATCAGAAGGAGGCAATCGAAAATGGAACATTTATGTGTAGGGTCATACGCAAGAATATTAACATCGTGTGCTATTCCTGCGGAGAATAACTTTGACCCCTTTTGTGAAAAGCTATTTTTATCTTTATGTGATGAAGATGCGACTGCCTTTTTCTATGTATCAGCAGATGGTAATGATGTGACTTATTCATCTTCCAATTTCAATAAAATCCATTTGTCAAAACAAAATCTACCAAAAGAAGTGATGCAGATGGCGCTAACAAAAGATGCGCCCTCTATACAGCGTTACTTTGTTAAAAAAATTATTCCAGCCTTAGATGAAGGAAGAAAGAAAAACGCAGTTTTAGCGTTGAAAAATATTATTTTGAAAGACACAACAATCGCCGACAGCACGCAGCTTGGTAGAGTTCACAATTTAACAAAAGAGGAACTTAAAACGAAGACTGATTTTGTTCTTTCGGAGTTTCTTTCGGATATATTTATTTTCGCAGTCGCTCATACGGAAAATGCAATTGAACCTGATTTCACAAAATCAATAAAAAAAGATTTTTATTCGATTTATAATCCCATGGTAGATACAATTCAACTATATGAAATTTCTGCTCCGAGAGCGGTTGCTACTATTCCCATCTCAAGTAAAGGCAAGTTTGATAAGGTATTTAGCCCTGTTTCAAGCGAACGACTATCTATTTCATCAAGTCATGACTTACAAGTGTTTTGCCTGAAATTTGATGACTTCGATTTTAATTATCATGAACTTTGGGGGTACTTGCGAAATAACATTGGGTACTACGTTTATTCAAGAGCACAGATAAAAAAATACATGGATGATGATGAATTGGCATCTCTTGCATATGATGCCATCGGGCAAATTAAAAAAACAGTCAATGCAGGAAAAGCATTGACTGGTAATGAGCTTGGGGAATTATTGCTCTATGTCTTTTTAGAACAGGTTCTTAGAGCTCCTAAATTGATGAGTAAAGTTGAAATTGGAACATTCGGCGGTGTCTCCACAAGTGAGAGTTCGGGAATCCATCTCCTCACAGCAGATGCACCTGCTCCATTCAGTCAGATTGTACTTGGCACTTCGTTTATCGATGGAGAATTACATACTGCTATTGATGTGGCATTTTCTAACGCCAAAAAACTTAAAAATAGGAAAACGGATGAACGCAGATTTGTAGAATCCAATATATTTGCACAATCATTCACCAAAGAAATATCAGACCAGTTAGAAGCAATTATTTTGCCGTCGGGCAGAACAACAAAAAATCCAACTACTGCGTTCGGTATGTTCCTCGGATACAGTGTTAGCAATGTTGCTAAAAATGGGAAGGATGTCTATACATACCAAAGTGATATATTGGCACAGGCAAAAGCAGATATCCAAAATAACGTATCTTATATCGAGTCTAAGATATCCGAAAACGGCTTAGACGGATACTCTCTGTACATTTACTTATTGCCATTTGCCGATGCAGACGAAGATAAAAAAGATATAATGGACAAACTTCTGCAAAACGGAGGTGGCGTAATATGAATGAATTCAGAAATGTTACCTTCGGTGAGAGATTGTTCTCTCATATTGACGAAAACGAGTACCTGCAAAAGACTTACCATAGTATTCTTTTCAATTATTCTAAGAGACTTTTTCGTTTGGATGAATTGGAAGATGAACCTATAAATATCGAAGACGCATTAAGTTTTGCAGATATTCTTTCAAAGTCCAGTGGCACTAATCTTGCCGACGTACATAAAACTCGTGCTCAAGAAATGGTTGCACTTTTATATGAGATGTATCCCCAGAACGAGTTGATAAAACACTATCTCGGCTCAGTTCTTTCGAATACAGGTAACTTTCTTGGAATGAATCGGCTCACTCCTAATTTCGAGAATGCAACCATACTGGAACGTGCCTTTATGCGATACAATATGAAATATTTAACCGTGCCATCAGATGATGAGGCACTATTTTTCCCTGCCCAAAAAGAGATATATGATAATCTGACACGCCCGTTTTTCAGCTACTCTGCTCCCACATCTATGGGAAAGTCTTTCATGATGCGTGTGTTTATAAAGCAACAAATACAAAGTGGAGAGAAAAAGAATTTCGCAATGTTGATGCCGACAAAAGCTCTCATCAACGAAGTGACGAGTGAACTGATAGAGAACCTAACCGTTCTCTTGCAAGAGCGAGATTATCGAATTGTTACGATGTCGGGTTCTCTTGCTTTGCAGTCCAGTCACAATTTTATATTTGTGGTTACACCAGAACGCTTGCTTTATACTTTAATCGATAATCCAGCTTTAAAAATAGATTATCTTTTTGTTGATGAAGCACATAAAATTTCATCTGGCGATAAGCGGAGCGTTTTTTATTATAAAGTCATTGAAAAACTAAAAGAGCGTAACACTGACACTCATGTTGTTTTCGCTTCTCCTAACATTCCGAATCCCGGCGTGTATTTAGAAATGCTTGCAAGGCAAACCTCTATATCCGACACATCAGCCGATGGAGCTGTCATTGCATCTAAATACGCTCCTGTTAGTCAATTAAAATATATTGTGGATTTATGGGAACGGAACATTCAGATGTTCGATTCTTATTCCAAAAAGTTTTCTAAACTGTATGATATGGAAACTCAGTTTACATTAAGTGATGTTATCGCTCGTATCGGCGAGGGCAAGCATAATCTTATATACTGTAAATCGAAAAATGATGCGATTCAGTTTGCAAGAAACTACGCTGCTACGCAACCTGACAAGGGCGATAAAAAGTTACAATCGTTTGCCGAAGCAATTCGTACAGATGTACATAAAGAATACTATCTTGCTGAATTGGTTGAAAAAGGCGTCGCCTACCACATGGGGTATTTGCCTGCTAATATCCGAATGCAGCTGGAAGACTATTATCGTGATGGGCTGATTACCACCTTGTTTTGTACAAGCACACTTTTGGAAGGCGTAAACCTCCCTGCCGAAAATCTTTTTATAACAAGCTATAAAAAGGGGCTAAGCAATTTTTCGGAAGTTGACTTTAAAAACCTTGTCGGTCGTGTAGGTCGTGCAAAATATAATCTTTATGGTAACGTTGTGATTGTTCGCCTTTTAAAGCAGGAAAACGAAAGAGATTTAGAAAAATACGAATCCTTATTAAAAGAAGATGTACCTCCGCAAAAGCTATCCATAGAAGCTGATTTGAATGCAAATCAGAAGAAGTTAATTATTGATACACTGCTTTCAGGTAACGTTGAAATTCACAAATCGAAGAAAAGTCAAAGCGAAGACAATTATGATTTGATGCGTAAAACAATGTTAATTCTTATTGGCGACATTGTTGAGGATAGAAACACCCGTGTTCGCAAAGAGTTTGAGCCGTATTTAACGCAAGAAACGGAAGCGAAAATCAGAGAAAACTTTTCTGTTGAAGGCAAAAAACCTGATGATGATATTAATGTGTCTTTTGACCAAATACAGGGAGTTGAGGGATTAATTCAAAACGGACTTGCCTATCCGCCAATCAGTTCAACACATGGTGGGGCGAATTATGCTGAAACCCTTGAATTTTTAACGAAACTTGCAAAAGCGTTTAAGTGGCGAATATATGAAAACCGCACACTTGGTGCAGGCGATGGAAACAACTTTCCAAAACTGGCATGGTATTCCGTTCTCTTGATAAAGTGGATGCATGGACACGGCTTAAGCTACATCATTAGTGACAGCATTAAAGATTATGATGATAAAAAAAGAGATGTCTATGTAAGCTACAACGAAAAGGAAACGTTTGACGGCTCACAGCGGCACAAGAATATCATAATCGGCGATACGCTTGAAGCCATTGAGGATGTATTGCTTTTCAGGCTGGCAAATTACTTTTTAAAGTTTTCACAGGAGTACAAACGGCAGTATCCAGATGAACCATTCACGAATGATTGGTATGAGTTTGTTGAATATGGAACTACAAACAGACTACGAATTATATTGCAGCAGAGTGGCTTTAAGCGTGAATCCACGGAATACATACGACGAAACACAAGCACCTATGTAAGGGGTACTCCCGACAATCCAAAGCTGCTAAAACAAGCAATCCTTGACTGCCCAAACGAGATGGTAAGACGAGATGCCGAAGAAATACAGTACAATGTGCCAGAATTATTTATAGATGAAGGAGAAATACAGAATGGGTAATTTTTATGAAACCGTTTTAGCGGTATTAAAAAATGATGATAGGTTCTTTGCGGAGGATGGAACGTTTTTACGCAACGCTGTTTATGAAGCAGCAATGCAGATGGATACAGCACTAATCCGTTTGCTACTCGGCAACGCAGAAACAAGAGAACGTTTTTTCAAGGACATCGACGGAGTGCAAGTCTTTGACAAGGTGGGCTTCGGCTGGGTTATCAACAACCGCCAATTCCTGCCAGACAGTTATACTCGCTTCAAAAATAAGATTGGGCTTACCGATGAAACAGGCAACATGATTTCCACTTCTGGCAAAGTGGAATTAGTGTTTCCATACAAAGACTGTATTTTAGAAGGAGGTCAAACAAAAGACGACCAAAAGAGAAAAGAGATTTTTTATAATGAAACCCTTGCCCCGGATGAAGTGGATAGGCTGCTGTTCCCCAAAGTGCTGACAGGGGCTAAAAGATATACTGCCGATGGGGTTGAAGAAGGCATTACTTTTGATGAGAAAGACAATCTGATCATTAAAGGCAATAATCTCCTTGCGATTTCATCTCTACTTAAAAGATTTGAGGGGCAAGTTAAGTGCATTTATATTGACCCACCGTACAATACAGGAGACGATAGCTTTGGATATAACGATAATTTTAACCATACAGCATGGCTCGCTTTTATGAAAAACCGTTTACTATTTGCTAAACGTCTGTTGCGTAACAATGGAGCAATATTTATACATATTGACCATCATGAGTTAGGATACATCAATGTCCTTATGGATGAAATTTTCGGCATAGAGAACAAAGTGCAGATTATATCGGTGAAAACAGCATCTCCCGCAGGATTTAAGACTGTGAATCCTGGACCAATTGATGTTACAGAATATATCCTTTTTTACACGAAGAAAAAAGCCGAATACAAGTTCAAAAAAGGTTATGTCCCTGTTGGCTATAATAAGAATTATAATCTTGTTGTAACGAAGCAGGACAATGTAAAGGAGTGGACATTTAAATCGTTGAAGGATACCGTTATTGAAGATGCTGGATTCGAATCCGAAAAAGATGCTAAAAAGCAATATGGTTCTTCATGGAAAATAATCTTGCAGCATTTGATGGGTGATTATGCATTTAATCACGCTGAAAATGTTGTTAGCATAAGAGACCCTCATAAACCAACAGATACTATTAAAAAATTAATGGCAGAGTCGAAAAATGAAGATTATGTTTTTGAGTATAAACGTGAGGATGGTTCTTCTGCTTACATTTACAGGGGCGGTGCATTAGCTTTTTACTCGAACAAGATACAAGAAATTGATGGAGAATTGGCTGTAACTGAGCTATTATCAGATTTTTGGAATCACATTTCATGGGCTGGAATCGCTAAAGAGGGCGGCGTTAAATTAAAGAATGGTAAAAAACCAGAGAAATTGTTAAAACAAATTTTTGAATTATCAACAGAGCCTGGAGACATAGTACTAGATTATCATGCGGGCTCTGGAACTACTTGTGCGGTAGCACATAAAATGGGGCTGCAATATATTGGATGCGAGCAATTAGATTATGGTGAAAACGATATGGTGATTCGCTTAAAAAACGTTATTTCGGGTGACGCAACTGGTGTATCAAAAGCTGTCGGTTGGCAAGGCGGCGGCTCATTCGTGTGCTGTAACCTTGCAAAGCAGAACCAGAATTTTGTAGATGAGATTGAATCCGCTACCGATGATGCTACCATATCTGATATTTATAGTCGAATAATTGCATCGGGTTTTATTAGCTACAAAGTGAACCCTGCCGACATAGACTTTGATGGCAAGGAATTTAAAGAGCTTTCTCTTGACGACAAAAAACGTTTTTTGATGGAGCTGCTTGATAAGAATCTCCTGTATGTAAACTATTGCGACATCGATGATGAGGAATTTGCCATCAGTGACGATGACAAAGCGTTTACTCGCAGTTTCTATAAGGAGGGATAAAGCAGATGGCTTTTCTATATGAAAGAATAGACACATTGTGCGAAGCAGGCGTTGGTGCTAAGCTTCCTAAATATATACCAGATAATTTGAACCCAAATTTTGAATTGCGTCCTTATCAAAAAAAGGCGTTTGAGAATTATATTACATACTTCGAAAGCAAATTAAGACAAAAGCCTACGCAGGTTCTTTTCCACATGGCAACAGGAAGCGGCAAAACGCTTATGATGGCGGGACTTATGCTGTACCTCTATAAGCAGGGGTATCGCAACTTCCTGTTTTTTGTGAACCTCTCGAACATCGTAAAGAAGACAGAAGAAAACTTTTCAAACGAAGCCTCAGCTAAGTACCTTTTCACCGATGAAATAGTGCTTGATGGTGAGCGTATAGAAGTGCAAAAAGTCAGCAACTTTCAATATGCTGACCCCGACAAAATCAATATTTGCTTTTCTACCACACAAGGGCTACATATGGATATGTGGATGGCTAAAGAAAACGGTATGTCCTTTGATGATTTTGACAATCAAAAAGTTGTTTTGATTTCAGATGAGGCACACCATTTAAATGTTGACACACGCAAAAAAATGAATGCAGAGGAAACCGAGAGCTACCATTCGTGGGAGCAGACTGTAAACAATATCTTCACTCGAAATGCTGAAAATGTGTTATTAGAATTTACGGCAACCTGTGACCTTAATAACCCGTTAATCAAGGCAGCGTACGAAAGCAAAATAGTCTTTGATTATCCTCTACAAAAATTCTATCAAGACAAGTATTCAAAAGACATATTAACAATGCGTTCAGACTTGTCGATTTTGGATAGAGCGATTCAAGCATTAGTGTTAAGCCAATATCGATTAAAAGTATTTCAAGATAATCGGTTGTCCATAAAGCCAGTGGTGCTTTTCAAAGCAGCTAAGATAGCTGACAGCAAAGACTTTATGAAACAGTTTATAGAAGAAGTTCAAAAGCTGACTGGAAGTCAACTGCAAAAGCTTGCGACCTCAACGAGCAATCAAACAATACGTGAAGCGTTTGATTATTTTTCTGAACATGGAATTTCATTGGACAATCTGGCAGTGGAGCTTAGAGAAGATTTTTCGGAGCAACATTGTGTATCGGTTAATGATGATAAAGATGCATCAGAAAAACAAATTTTACTGAATTCACTGGAAGATGCGGGCAATCCGTACCGTGCTATTTTCCAAGTAAAGAAGCTAGATGAAGGTTGGGATGTACTGAACCTTTTTGACATTGTTCGGCTTTATGAAACACGTCAATCTGGCAGACAAAAAGTATCCCCTGCCACAATTGCTGAAGCACAACTGATTGGACGTGGTGCAAGATATTGCCCTTTTAGAATTGATGAAGAACAGCCAAAGTTCCAAAGAAAATATGACGAGGACGTTACGAACAAATTGCGTGTCTGTGAGGAATTATATTACCACTGCCAAAATGACCACAGATATATAACCGAACTTCACAATGCTTTAAGAGAAATTGGGCTCGATATCGACAATGTGGTTAAACGTGAATACGTGCTAAAAGACGATTTCAAGTCTGATGATTTGTATAAGAATGGCTTAGTGTTCATCAATGAACGCAGGCTAAAAAGCAGAAATGATATAAGGGGTTTACAACCTACCGTTAGGGATGCTATCTATTCATTTACAGTAGCAACAGGAGTGTCCCGTACCGATTCCATTATGGATGAAAATGCAGGTATAGATACTACCGCAGCTGTAAAGCTAAAAACAACTCATATGACAATTGAAGAAATCGCTGCGACAAACTATTCTATTGTCAACAAGGCTTTAATGAAATTTCCCATTTTGAAATTCAATACGCTTAAATCATACTTTCCGAATATTACTTCAACTCGCCAATTTATTACGGACAAGGAATATCTCGGAGGAGTTAGAATTGATATTCATAGTATGGCAACTTCCCCGTCCACCACTGTGATGTATGATGCGGTATTTGATGTTATAGGAAAGATTGTTGATACCATTTCGGGCATAGAGGAAACTTATAGTGGAACAAAAGAATTCCGAGCAAAAAACGTGCGTGATGTTTTCCGCAATAAAACTGTCAACTACACAAAAATCGTTGATGGCGGTATTGGTGTTTCGCAAAATGATGTTTCAGTGCATAAAGATTGGAAAATTGACCTTTCAGCAGAGGATTGGTTTGCCTACACTGACAACTTCGGAACGTCAGAGGAAAAGGCCTTTGTGTCTTATTTCCGTGACTACGTTGATGATTTGAGGAAAATCTACGATAAAATCTATTTGGTTCGGAATGAACGTGAATTTCATCTTTATTCTTTTGATGACGGCGAACGCTTTGAACCAGACTTTGTTTTGTTCTTGCAAAAGAATAAAATGGACGGATTTGAACAAATGCAGATTTTTATCGAACCTAAAGGTGACCATCTATTAAAAAAGGATGAATGGAAAGAGGAATTTCTACTTCAAATGAAAGATGAAGCCATACCCGTTAAGATTTTTGCCGATGATAATGAATATAAAATTTGGGGATTCCATTTCTTTAACCAATCCCACCGCATGAACGAATTTGATACAGAAGTGGCAGTGTTGCTTCACTAAGAGCGATGTAATTGGACAAGTGATTAGAACGATTGGAGAAAACATGGTATGTCCTATGAAAAGAAAAATATAAGAACAGTCATTGAAGAAATAAACAGTCGCAAAATTTATCTCCCTGCTATTCAACGTAAATATGTTTGGGATGACGAACAGATAACGAGATTGATGGATTCTATTATGTTGGGCTATCCGATAGGCACGTTCCTTTTTTGGAAAGTAAAGAAATCCGTTGTTAATAAGAAAGAATACTCAATGTATGAGTTCATAAAGGACTTCCACGAAAGAGACAGGTATAAGAATCCACCAGCTCCTCAACCTTTTACTGGTGATGGAGATGACTGTATTTGGGCTGCTCTCGATGGTCAACAACGACTAACATCCCTCTACATATCATTACAAGGCAGTATGAGCAGAAAGCTGCCTAATAAATGGTGGAACAACAATGACTCTTTCCCCAAAAAAGAATTATACTTTAATCTGCATAGTAAGCCTTCAGAAGAAGACATTTCTTATGAATTCAAATTCTTAACGCATGACAACGCTCAAAAAGTTAATGATGACGGACTGTGGTATTTGGTGAAGGACATTCTCAAATATTCGCAGGACGAGTTGGTAACTGAGTTAATAATACCGAATGACTGGGCATCCGACAAAATTGCAATGAAAAACATATCTCTTCTTCATACACGATTAGTTAATGATGAAATCATTAACTATTTTGAGGTGACAGCAGATTCAATAGACAGCGTACTTGACATCTTTGTGAGAGTCAATTCGGGTGGAACTGTTCTTTCAAAAAGCGATTTGTTGTTTTCTACAATTGTTTCGCATTGGGATAAGGCAAGAGATGAAATTGACGATTTGCTTGATGAGATAAACAAGATTGGCGAAGGCTTTAAATTTACCAATGACTTCATTATGCGAACGTGTCTATATGTGCTTGATATGTCAGTTACATTAAAGGTTGAAACGTTCAAAAGAGATAGCGTGTTTAAAATAAGGGATAATTGGATGGCGATACGCTCCGCAATAAAAGATACGGTCGAATTGTTAAATGAATTTGGCTTTAATCAAGAAAACATTATATCGTACGTTGCAGTGACCCCTATAGTTTATTATAGATACAAGGGCGGAAAATTTGATGCAGACAGTAAAAAAGAACTGCGGAAATACATTGTAATTGCACAGGTAAAGCAAGTGTTTGGTGCGGCAAGTAACTCCGCTCTTTCGTCAATCAGAGAAGCTTTAAAAGCATCGCTAGTGGACTCCTTTAGCATAAAAAATTTTTTAAATGTTCGTATTACTGGAGAACGCACTCTACGATACACCGAAGAAGAAATTGACACTATGTTTGATACATACGAGATAGGTGCGTATACGTTCATGATTTTGTCCTTGCTATATCCAAATTTGAAATACAGTCAAAAAGGATTTCATCAAGACCATATGCACCCGCATACTGGTTTTGAGGACAAAAAAATATCAGGACTTGTCTTGTCAGATGGTAACACAATTGATACCGACAAAAGAGATGATTGGAAGCGTCGAAGAAACACACTTGCCAATCTTCAGTTATTAGAGGGGCGAGAAAATACAAGGAAGAACGCAGCTCCTTTAGCAGAATGGTTAAAAGTATCCGCAAATCGAGAGAACACAAAATATATCCCTACTGATGTGGATTTCGATTTATCCAATTTTGAAGAGTTTATGAGTAAAAGACAGCAGTTAATGAGCACGGCTCTAAAAAAGATTTTGCTTTAAACGCTCAAGTAAAAGTTTTTAAAAAGCTCAAGGAGGTGAACAACAATGCCAACTAAAAAACAGATATATGATTTTGCTGTTAAATGGTGCAATAAATTTAGAGACCAACAAATTGACTATGTGGAGCTGGTTGACCGCTATTTGGCGGAAGATTGTGCTGAACTTGGTTTTGAGATGGACACGGGTAAGGCTTTTGGACAGCGGTATGGTAGTGCCGTTAACGATTGCGATGAACTGGATAAAATCGTTGATGACATTACAGACATTCCCCTGCTCGGCTCTGCAATCTATTCACGCTGGCGGTACTTCAACCACTGGGCATATGATGCCAAAGAAATTTTAACGCCCCAAAACCGTGCATGGTTCATTTTGGCATTGAGTCGCCTTGCAAACCTTACAGGAGAAAACCCGTTCATCTTCAGTGGTACTCTTAAAAAAATACGCATTGTTTCAAACAACATTTGCTACGGACCCCGACCACAACCTGACGATGAAGTTGAGCAATGCCTTACCATCAATTCTGAGGGACGTATTTGGTTTTCTAGGTACATCTATGGCGATGGGCAAGAAAAGCATCCGAAATCTCGAACACAAAACTTCTCGATTAACGATGAAGCCACTAAAAGCATTTTCAATGCTATGTCTGCCTATTTCGGAAATGAATACACGGAAATTTTCGCTACCGACAGTGGCAACTGGACAATGGAATTAACAAATACAGACGATGTGACCTACACATTCAAAGGGTCGCTTTGTTCTGCTTTTGAATATAACGGTGAGGACTTATCCGACATTATCCGTGAAGGCTTGGGTATGGATGAACTTTATGTTTTTGATGGTAACAATAAGCCAGACAAGATAAGACGGATTTGCATTGATTATCACCGAATTACTAAAATCGAGCCACAAGCAATACCCGATGATGCTACATGGGAATATGTAACATGGGACTATACCGAACAATTGGTGATTGACAGTAAAACCGAATCGCTTGAGCTTGTCCAGAATATCGGAACAGGCTGCAAAATATCTCGCAAATATGAAGTTCAAGATGGTGTCGAAAGCTTACTTGATGATTTTGATGCTGACTATTTTTTCCGAAATATTCAAGGTAATCCTGATGATGTCGTTGAAACGCCAAACGAAACAAAAGACTATATAATCACAATAGATTTTGAAAAAAGCCCGCAGAGAATTATTAAAGGCACTTATGACAGAAACGGATTGCCTGATGACTTTGAGGAATTTGCGGAGACTGTTTTTGATTTTATACGATTCTACGGCTTGGGTGAAATTCTCGACCCTTCTGTGTTCGGAAAACAAAAACGAAGAAGGTCTGATTATATCTTTTGTAGTGTTGAATTTGAAGATGGATACAAAACCTACTATTACTTAACAGATGACGAGAGCATCAAGATTGGTGACCTTGTTCTCGTTCCAGCAGGAAAAGATAATAATGAGGCGGTTGTTGAAGTTGTTGATATCGAATACTTCAACGAAGAAACTGCCCCAATGCCCATAGATAAAATAAAATATGTTATCCGTAAATCTGAGGACGATGATTTCGCCAATAGCGATATGGAACGGGAGGGCGAATAAATGCGTATAGAAATAATTGTTGCGATAATTTCACTGTCAGCAGTTGTTATAGCAGTGGCAATCATTGCGATTCTAAGATACAGAAAACTGCGTGTGGATGAAACGCAAGAACTCATAGTGGCAGTTCCTGGTGAAGAGAAAGCTCTGACTAACAATGCTGCTTCTCTTTTAGAAATTGAAAGTTTGGTTCTGAAAAACAGTAATGGTCAAGAATTAGCTTTGAAACGACCCGATGTGAAACAAAATTCAGAGAAACAATATAGAGAAATTGCTATACGAGGTTCTTCCGCAGTAGGACAAGTCGTGCAGGGAACAATGCCAGTATTAGCAAAAGTACAAACACTTGCTCAAATTGCACAGGCTGCCCCCAATGGACTTTTTACTGCAACGGGCTCTGTTGGGGATTTAATGCGATATGGCGACGGTACAGTCGCATCGTTCGTTAGAAAAGGCAATCAATTTGGAAAGCATTCGGGATTTACTGAAGTTGCCATACAGACAGCAAACCCTGCTGCTGTTATTGGCGGTGCAATGCAGGCAATGGCAATGATTTCTGGTCAATACTACATGAACGAAATCTCTAATCAATTCAAAAGTGTTGATAAAAAGCTCGATAAACTCATCGGATACCATCATGATGAAAAAATCGGAGTGTTGAAACATGCTAATCAAAAACTGTACGAGATTACTTCCGCCGTCAATGTGGATGCGGCTGATATTATTACTTGCCAACGTTTAGCTGAAAAGTGCGGTGAAGTTTATTTCGAGTACCAAACTCGGCTCGACACTATTAGTATTGATGCAAAAGAACGATGGTTTAATAAAGCAAAAGAACTACGAGAGTTAGGCGAGAGCATTGATGATAGCGAGCTGAATTTTACCGTTCAGATGTGTTATCAAGCAAGTGCACTTTATGAAAAGTGCAAGCTCGCAGAGATTGCCGTTCGCATGAAAATCGGCAGTGGACAAGAGCGATTTATTGCTGAGAAAATAGCTAATCTTAACAGCGATAACAGTATGATGTTTCATCGAAATATCGAGCAGTACATTGATAAACACTATGCACCTGTAATTGAAAAGGTAGAGAAAATTTCTGACAAAAAAAAGATACCATTGATTTCTGGGGATACCGATACGGCTTCTGAAAATGTTAGACGAAGAAGAACTGAATTATTAGATATTATAGCAGACGAAAACGTTGACCTAACAGACGGACTGCTGCATTCGCTAAATGAGCCAAAAGAGATTCTGTTTTTGCAAGGAGAATCGCCTGACAACCAACGTGTCTTTGTTTTGGATTATTAAAATCGTTGCTAAAGTTAAAAGAGCAAGCAGAGGAGTAAAATCCTTGCTTGCTCTTTTCATTTTGCCTTAATTTGTCCAACTACATAAGCGATAACATCTTCTGGTGTTGGCTTATCGCCCTTGTAGGGCAGTTTGCTCCACTGCTGTTGCACGGCAGGGTTGGGTGATACTAACCCTGCATCAATCGCTTTTTGAATTTCCGCACGGATTTCTGCAACCGATACGCCTTCTCGAGCTGCGATTTTCTCAAATACTTTTGTTATGTCTTTTCTTTTCATTTTCACCAATCCTTTTCTTTTGCGAGGTTAATAATAGTCAAACCCATCTGCTTTGCATAATCCACTGTGTAGGCAGTTCCTCCAAAGCTTTCGGCAAGGTAGCAAATACAATAATCGCTGTTATCCACTAAATGGCGGTTACGCTTGTGCATACAGCCACGGGTGTATTCTTCCGAAGTATAAACATACTTATTACAAGAAGCTTTAATGCTCTCGTAGATAGCTTTATTTGTTTCAGTCCACCCACAAGTTTGAGTTTTACAAGGTAACACAAGAATAAGCTTTATCTGCGGATACTTATTTTTTAGTTCAAGCACAGTTTGTGCAGCCATAGTGTCGAATCCCAAAGCACCTCCTGCTCCAAAGCAAGCAACACCCTGCTCAATTAGCCTAATAATTTCCTTCCGAAGTTTCCTCATGGTTTTTGCATAATATCTGGAAGGAATAGCTCTATGACCTGTAAAACAGCAGGTTATATTTTTTGTATTCAAAACACCACCCCTTCAATAATTTCCAATATAAGAACATTATTTATTATAAAGTTTCTGATTGAAGAACGCAAGTCTTGTAAACTATTTATATTGAATATTATTAAGGAGGTGGAAATCGTGTTCGATTTCGGATTGCGTTTACGAGAACTGCGAGAGCAACACAACTTATCGCAAGAGCAGTTAGGCAGAAAAATCAACCGCAGCAAATCTGTTGTGAGTAGCTATGAGAACAACTTGAAGATGCCGTCAGTAGATATACTTACAAGCTTGGCAGTCTTGTATAATGTTTCTCTTGACTTCCTCGTTGGAATAGATAAAAACCAAATGGTATCTGTTGAGGGTCTTACAAATGAGCAAAACAATGTGATACATACTTTGCTTCTTGAATTCAAAGACAAAACAAAATCATCTGATGGATTAACCCCCAGACAACAAGACATTTTGAACACTCTGATGAAAGAGTTTTCAAAACGAAAATAGCCTATGTAAGAGCAACCGTGTTTAGCGGTTGCTCTTTTTTAATACGCAGGTGTCCCATAACCAAGAATTTCATAATAACCAATAGCATAGCTTTGCTGATGGCAAGAGTCACCAGAGTTACCCTCAATGGTGTAGACCGTGCTACCTTCCACTTTCTCAACAATGCCCACATGGTCGGCATTGCCGTCCTGACCATCCTTCGCCCAATCATAGAAAATAATATCGCCGGGTCTTGGCGTATAGTTGTTATCCTGCCACCCGCCATTCTGTTGAAACCATGTGACACCATCTGAACAGAGAGCAAACTTTGGTATCACTCCTGCATCAATATAGCCACACTGGTCGGCACACCAACTAACAAAGCAAGCACACCATTCCACACGTCCCTCGAAGCCATACCATGACCAGTAAGGTTGACCGCCCACATTGCCGATTTGCGATGCAGCAACTTCTACAATAGCACCGCTGCCTGTCCCCATAGATGTTCTGCCAAACGGATAATACCGCAAAACATGGGATACATATTGGGTGTCTCCGTATTTTTCCCACCCTAATCGTTCTGCCTGATTAGTGGAAAACTCGACTGCATTGGCATAGGTGTAGCCGCCGTAATTACTCCTTGCCCACGATATATACCCATTTCCATAGTTATAACCTTGTAGGGCAAGTTTGATGTTGTCCATATCAATAGGGTTTTGAGCTTCGGCTGCACTTAAACAGGCTGCTAAGTTTTGAATACCAACATTGACAGAATACTCAGGGTCAGTAATACCGTTCGGTGTGTTGGGATAACGGGTATTGTACCCACACTCGGATGCCTGCATGGGGTCGTTCCCACGTCCGCCGGATTCCTGCATCATAACCGCCTTGATAAGCTCCACATATTCAGAAATGCCATGTTGTTTTGCATATTTCTGTATCATCGGCTCGTAAGCCTGAACCTCTGCACTGACAGGGGTGTAGGATGAGTTGCTACTTCCTCCTACCATGCTAAACAATGCACCAAACAGCACAACAATCAGAATAATGAATACCGCAACCCAACCACCTGCGATAATAGCGGAAATCAGAGCCTTTGTTCCGGCAATGATAGCCCGCACAGCAGAAATCGTTGCCTTGATTGCGGCTTTCACAGCGGTAGCGGTTGCCTTTGCCGTGGTTCTTGCCGCCTGTGCTGCCTTTTGAGTTGCTTTTACCGATGCTTTTGCGGCTGTCTTTGCCGTTTTCGCTGCCTGCTCCGTGGTCTTGATTGCCGCTTTAGAGGTGGTCCTGGCTGTCTTCACACCTTTTTCTGTTGCCTTGACAGTCCCTTTGGCGGCAGTTTTGACCGTCTTATTCGCACTACGAGCCGATTGCTTTATGGTCTTTTCGGCTTGTTTTGGTACAGAGGTTGTGGCAAAGGTAGCAGTCTGGGCAGAAGAACGGCCCGCAGTTCCGTGACGGATCTGCGAGCCAAACTGTTCGGATGCTGCCTGCTGTGCCTTTTTCTGTTCAGCCGATTTCAAGGCTCTTTTTTCCTTGAAGTCTGCCATCTTATCTTTTGCTTTGACGATATTCTCCGTTGTGGTCTGAACATTTTTCTGCCCCTGCTTATTAAACTGGTGAACACCTTCCTCGGTAACACGCTCCGCAGAGTGCGAAACTCTGTCCGTGGCATATTCGGAAGCGGAATTTTCATCAGAGTAGTAGCCTTGCTCCGCTTTATCCTTTGTCTTGGCATAGGTGGACTTCATTCGCTCGGCGGCGGTAGCCGCCTTATCAATGGTCTTAATCGTACCCTTGACCGCATCTCTGGTTTTTATCATTTTATCAGCCATTCAAATCCTCCTTTCCCAGAAGATTTTTGCGGCAAACTCAACCAATCTTTTTCGCCACTACGACAAGTCTGCCGTTCTGGGCAGAATACTCACAGGTTGAAAGGGTAATCAGCTTATCGCCATATTCAGCAGATACGCCTGTGTCATACAAGGCAAGCTCCTTGCACTTATCCACGTAAGCGACAAAGGAGCTTTCATCTTCTGCATTGACAAAATCATAGTAGCGGTAGCCTGACGAGCTGTACGCCACGGTCTTGAATACCGCAATGATTTCATACTCTGCGTGTTCCGTGAGAGTATCAAACTGAATGACCTTGTGCTTTTCGTAAAAGCTTTGGGACTTGTAATCCTCCAATGCCCCGAACATCTTTTGCCCCTTGATGTGATGACCGTAAATAATCAGGTTATCGCTTTCCGTAAGGTCACAGTCCTCTTGAATATACGGAACACCTAAGTCGCTGTACTCCTTGTTGAAGTTGTGCTTGAGATAGAAGTTCGGGTTATTCTTCGTCTGCATGACAGGGTAATTGATGGTGGTATCGTCAATCTTAATCCAACCGACCATATCCTCATTCTGCAAAAACAGCTCACTGTACGCAGGGAGAATTAAATCCTCCTCATTTTGCGGCGGTTCGGTTTCCTCATTGGTTTCGGGTATCTGCTCCACAATCTCTGCAATTTCTTCAAATGCTTCTACCTGTTCATCCATCTGTGTGTCATGGTGATAAACTTGATAGATGCAAAAAGCCGCTGCTCCTAATAGAAGGACAGCGGCAATGATACATATCGTTTTTTTCTTCATAACATTTTCCTTTCTTACCGTGCATATTCCGGCTGTTTTTTTGTGTTCGGCAGCTCCTTACAGTATTCGGGGTACTTAATTTTAATACCCTCCATAAAGTAGGGAGCAAATTCACAACAGAACAGGTCATAGGGTGTGAAATCATCCTTATTATCCTTTTCTGTATACCCGTTCCAAAGGTTAAAGGCAAGATGGCAGACACGGACAGTACCGCTTGTCTGCCACCCGCCGTGCATACCCTCTGGCTCGATGCAGTTGTGCTTGAAATCAAACATCTGGTTGATGTTCGCCCTTGTTTCTCCTGCAATCCCCATCACATAGAAAAAGGCTCTGTGATAGCTGTCGTTTGTTTTACATTTGCCCATCATTTCAAGGAAAAAGTCCCTGTGAGCTTCCGAACGGAATTTAATATCTGACATATCGCTACCTCCTTAAACCTCTCCGAACTTGGTTGTCATCAGCTTATACAGCTCTGTATTGCGTGGGAACTTATTGACGAATGGAACAAGGGAGCTGCCAACCTTTAGAAGTCCCTGACCTGCACCTACGTTAGTGATATAGCTCATCTGAAGGTCAGAGATATTTAGCAGCTTGGCAAGCTCAATCCTATCTGTAGATGCCTGATTGAGCATGATGATAAACTCGGAGTTTGCCAACATCGTCCTTGCTGTATGGCTCTGGAGCAAATCGTCCACATTCTGCGTGATACCTGTACAGTACGCACCATACTTACGCACACGTTTCCAGAGCGTAAATAGGAAGTTTGCAGAGTATTCATGTTGGAATAGCAAGTAAATCTCATCTATGAAAATGAAGGTGTTCCTGCCTTTGGCTCTGTTCATCGTGATACGGTTCAAGATACTGTCAAGGACAACAAGCATACCAATCGGCTGTAACTGCTTGCCTAAATCCAGAATGTCATAGCAGATTAAACGGCTGTGTGTATCCACATTGGTGTGCTTGGCAAAGGTGTTCAGTGAACCGTCTGTAAACAGCTCGATTGCAAGGGCGATTTCCTTTGCTTCGGGTTCATTCTGCTTTAGCAGCTCCTCACGAAAGTCCTGCAAGGTAGGCGGTGTCCCCATATAGTTGCCCTGCTGATAGTGGCGGTAGACCGTAGCTGTGCAACGGTCAATAATGGACTTTTGCTTTGCTCCCAGATTTGTGCCGCCGATAAGCTGCTCACATAGGGATAAAATAAACTCCGATTTCAAAATGACGGGGTTTGCACCGTCACCGTAATCGGAGTTCATGTCCATTGCATTGATATGGCTCTCACTGGTAGCTGAGATGTGAACCACTTCGCCGTTCATAGCTTTGACCAGGGGCGAATACTCTCGCTCTGGGTCAATGACAATGACATCGGCATTGGGGTCGGTCAGGATAATACTGCTGATTTCCTCTTTACAGGTGAATGATTTTCCTGCACCAGAAACACCGAGAATAAATGAGTTTCCGTTCAGCAGGTTGCGGCGGTTGGCAATAATCATGTTCTTGCTGATAACATTCTGCCCGTAGTACACGCCATTTTCGTGGTAGATTTCCTGCACACGGAACGGGATAAATACCGCAAGGCTCTCCGTGGTTAGGGTACGCATGGCATCAATCTTACGAATGCCAAAAGGCAATACCGTGTTTAATCCGCCCATCTGCTGATATTTGAGTACCGCAAACTGGCACAGGTGCTTTCTGGCAGTAGTCAGCAGAGCTTCGGTATCATTGTCGAGCTGTTCCTTGCTGTCAGCAGTATGCACCATCGTCAGGACAGAAAACATCATTCTCTGGTCACGGGTGGTCAGGTCATCAAGGAACTCCTTGCTTTCCTTTCTCTGCTGTTCCAAGTCGTAAGGGATAACAGCCGAAAAGTTGTTGTTCTGATTTTGCTTTCGCTGCCAATTCGTGATGTTGGTTTCCACACCGAGCAGTCGGTTTTCCACCTCACGCACCGCTTCGTCCGTGGGAACAGGTACAACATCAATCGACATCATCAGATTACGGTTCAGCTCACACAGCTCCGCCACCATACTGTCCTTGATATATGCCGCATACTCTCTGAGGAAAATCACACGTCCATAGCGATTGCCAATACGGAAATTATCCTTTTCAAACTCAAAGCTGTCAGGGCATACAAAGTCCTTGAAATCGTGTCCTTTACGCATGGTTTCAAGCATATCAAAGCGGAATGCCGTTTCCTCACCTGTACGGAAAAAGTCATGGAAGATGCGGAGCTTATCACCTGCATCAAGCTCCACACACTTTGAACCAAGTCGGGAAAAGTGGCTGATAAGGTCAGAGCCGATACGAGAGAAGTAGCTTCTGGCTTCTTCAATGTTCTTCTTGCAGACTGAAACCGTCACATATTTGTCCTGAACAATACTGTTTGCTCCCATTGCCTTATCAAGCAGCATCTTGTTGTATTCCTTGCGGTACTTATCCAGACCGTCATCGGACATCGGAATTAAAATGGACTGTTCAAAATCCGCTTTGTTTAGTCTGCGGTTGTTGATGGTGATTTTCGTGGTCGCTCCACTGTCTAAGGAATTTAATAGCTCCGAGTATTCAAGGAACATCGCTTCCTTATCCTCACGGCTTGCCACAGCATAGTTTATATCTTCAAACTTAAAGGTCTTGGCATACTTGTTCTTACTCACAAGGAAAATGCCGTCCTCCCAGATTGTTTTTATCGGGAGAATGTCCTGTACGCCTTTGGGCACGACAAACTTCTCTTTGTCCTGCTTAAACAGGGTTTTCAGTGTTTTAATCATTGCCTTTCAAAGCCTCCTTTTCATATTTTTGTAGGGTAGGTTTCAGGGCTTCATAATAGATATTGCAGGGATTAAACATCAGCTTCTTAGGCATTAAGAACTCTGATTTTATCCACGCATATACGAATTGCTCTGCGGTCATACCGTTATACTTGATGAAGCCCATCGCCGCAAAGGGGGACGCACCGAGAATACACATCCACGACAGGGTTTCAGTCCCAAAGTACGGACGGAGTATAAAGTACAGTCCCACGGCAACACCGCAGGCAAGAATAGAAAAAATGAACTGCCTGAGCGACAGTCCAAAAAACATACTTTCCGTGTAATTTCTGATTTCTTTATTGATTTTTACTTCCAATGGATAGCACCTCCTTACAGTCCCATCATTTCTCTGACCACACGGTCAGCCATTTTTACTGCTCCAACCAGAATGAGCATATTAAAAATAAGCTCACCTACATAGCTCCACACCATCGACACCGCCGCTGCATCTGGGTTCACCACTGGTGGTGATGATGCAAACAGAGAGAAGATGATACAGGCTAACACAATAATCGCTCCCTCCAGACACACTGCCGAGTAGCTTTTGATAAAGCTCTTGCCGACACTTTGGCTCGGCTCTCCGGCAAACGTGGATAACGGCACGGGAGCAATCGCCGTATAAAGGTATAGCTTAAAAAATCTGCCGTACACCGACATAATCATGATGAACGACAGCACAGTGATAAACAGACCACCGATAAGTGTTACTGCCCATAGTGGGATACTCTCAAAAAAGCCACAGTCCTCAACTGCGGTCACAATCTCCTGTGGCAATACCGTTTGCGATGCCGCTCCAAAGCCTGCGGCATTCATAATCGTTGAAACAAGACCTTGCACGATTTTGAACAGAGCCATCATCAGCTCCAATCCATAGGTCACGACACCTTTGGCAATGGCAAAGCGAATGAACAGCTTTAGTGCGTGTTCAGGCTTTTTGACTTCGGCAAAACTGCCACACGTTTTCATTACGCCTATGACAAAAAACAAGACGAGTAACGCAAGTCCGATAGCCTGTACCGCACCGTGTATATCAACAATGGCATTCCAAATCGTTCCACCTTTGAAGTTCTCAGGGGATTGGGTAATGAGCTGCCATATTTCAGCCAGTTTGGAGTTCCACGTTTCAAGAGCGTTGATAAGGTTCTGCACAACCCAGTTATCTGACATTTGACCACCTCCTTGTCAAAACTCGTGTACCCAGAGCTCAACACCCCAGAAACACTGCATTTCTTGTTCGAGTACATGTACTTGAACAAATTAGTAAATTATTTCATGGGGAGCTACACTCCCCAAACCCCTAGTTTACGGCATTTAGTAATAAATCAGAGCTTTATTACTAAATGTCGTCATCCTTGTTCAAGTACTATGAGTACTATGTTTTAAGGTACACGAGTTATCTTGTAGTAATTAGGGAGCAAACCCGCAAAGCGGATCTGCTCCCGTTGTCTTTGTCATTAGCCTGTGATAAGGGTCAGGATTTCTTTTGCAAACGTAATGACCACACCACCTGCAAGGGTCAAGAAGCCGTTTGCTCTCTGGGAAGGGTCATGGGATTTGAGTGACAGACCAATCTGCACGATACCAAAGCCGAGCATAATCATACCGACTGCTCTTACCAGACCGAAAATGAAATCCGATAAGTTGTTGACTACCTGAATTGGGTCATTGGCAGCAAATGCGGTTGTGGTAAAGCAGGTCAAGCAAAGGACGAGAGCTGCCCACACGGTCAAAGCCTTTCTGCTTTTCTTGCCCATTGGGAGCTTGGTGGTTTCTTTATTGCTGTTCTTAATAAGTTTCATAGATAAATCCTCCTTAAATTTTATATATTTCTTCTAAGTCCGCTTCGGACAGAAGTTCGTAAGAGGTGCTGACAGGTGTATAACTCACAGCGTTCTGTGGAATATTTCTGTCAAACACAAGGGTTGCTACTGCCTGTGTTGGCTCACCGTGCATATACGGCGGCATCTTGCCATCGGCGGTCAGAGCAAGGTTCGGGTGCTTTAAGATGTCATACTTAAAGTCCATAACAGGTCGTTCCCCACGCATAAAAAGAAGTGCGTAACGGTTATCGAGCATCCTGACCTCATCTGGTGTCATTAACTCACGACCTGAGATTTGGTAGTTGGTACTGTAATTGCCACTCTTGCCAGAGCTTTTTCCGTAGGTGTTGGTGTCAATCGTTTCCTTACCTAAAAGCTCCGACACATATTTGTGCGTACTTTGCTCGTTGCCACCGAGATAGAGGAACGTATCGCAGTTGCCGACGATGCTTTCCCATTGCTTCTCAAAAAGAGCTTTGAGCTGTGCCAAGTTTTGCAGAATGATACTGACCGACACACCACGGGAACGCATGACCGACAGTATCTTGTCGAAGTCATCGGGCAGGCTCACGTTCGCAAATTCGTCCATGATAAGGTGGCAATGCACAGGCAAACTTCCGCCGTACTTGTGGTCAGCAATATAGAACAACTGCTGAAATAATTGCGTGTAAAGAATAGACACCAAAAAATTGAAACTGGAGTCGTTGTCTGGTATCACGGCAAACAAAGCGACCTTTTTCTCGCCCAGACTTCTTAGGTCAAGCTCATCGGTGGCGGTTAGACTTGCAAGGCTTTCTAAGTTGAATTTTTCAAGCCGTGCTGCCAAAGTGATTTGGATACTTTTCAAGGTCTTTGCCGAGCCTGAGTGATAGTCACGGTAATACTTAAGAGCGATATGCTCTGGGTCGTTCTGCTCCAATCGGTCAAATAGTTCATCAAGCGGACTGACATAGCTGTCATCGTCCTCACGGACTTCCCCTGCACGTAGTAACTCCATGACCATCGGAAAGTTCTGTTCTTCTGGCGGTGCTTCATATCTCAGGTAAAACACCAAAGATAACAGCAACATACTTGCTGCCGTATCCCAGAACGGGTCTTGCGACTGTGAGCCTTTGGGAGTGGTAGACTTGAACAAGTTCGTCACAAGCCGCTGCACATCGTTATCGTTTTGCAGGTATACAAACGGATTGTAACAATGACTGCGGTGCATATTGATAAGGTCAAGAATACGCACCTCATAGCCTTGCGTTTCAAGCAGACCGCCAATGTCACGGACGATTTCACCTTTGGGGTCAAGTATCACAAATGACGTATTGCACTGCATGGCGTTAGGCTTACAAAAAAACCTTGTCTTACCTGCACCAGAGCCACCACATACTAAGATGTTCAAGTTTCTGCGGTGCTTTTTTCCGTCCAGACCGATACGGACGTTTTGAGTCAGCAGCTTATTTTCCATAGCGTGCTTATCCCGATATTTCTTGTTGATAACTGCTGCATCGCCCCATTTAGCCGAACCGTGTTCCTCTCGTTTGCGGTAGTTCCTGCGTGATGAAAAGTAGATACCAATCCCCAGACCGTAGGCACATAAAAAAAGGAGGACAGTTTTTAAGCTGTCCTTACACACCGTTATCTTGAACGGGTCATTTATCGCCACCGATAGGTTCTGAATGATTTCTACCAGTCCGCCGCTGACATAAGGGGCAGTCAGCAGAGCGAACCACACAACAGGAACAATACCGCAGGCAGAAAGGATAAGGTTGGTCTTTGGGTCATTATCGTTCCTCATTGCAGCTACAAGGAACAACCTTGACTTTCTTCACTGGAGCATGGGACACCTTGATAATTAAATCGTCCACAGGGTCGGTGGGGCGTTCCTCCTTGACCTGATTGTTTCGCAAAGTGTTCAAAGCATTCAGCACGATTTTCTGGTCGTACTTATCCAGTGCGATATGGTATCGTTCTTCTTTCATAGGGGATTACCTCCATTTAGCGTTCCTGCTCTTTGGATTTGGCAGGCTTATTTTTTTCAAGGCTCTTATACATCTCGGCACTAATCTCACCGAGAACATCACGCATAGAGCCAAGCTCGCTACGAAAAGCCTGACCGTCCAATTCTTTCAGTCCCTCTGGCAGCTTGTCAAAGTGAAAGCCTTTGGTATCCATGCCGTATTGGGAGCTGACCATATACGCCACGCAGTAGGATTTGAAATCGGAAGCATCACGGCTCTCGTTGTGCTTGAAGTCATAGATTGCCGCCGCAACCTCCTTAGACATACTGACGAAAAGCTGTTCCTCTGTAAGACCTGTGCGAATGAAAATCGTCTGCTGTGATTTGTCATAGAACGCACCCATTTCAAGCTCCTCCACAGGCTGAAAGGAAACAGGACTGGCATCAATCATTGCCGATACCAGTTCACGCATTTGCTTTGGCTCTTTGCCGTCCTGTCTGTCCTTTGCCGAGGTCTGGGAAATGTCGTAGACCTCTTTGGCATTATAGGATACCGCCTTTGAGCCATCATCACGGGTGTACTCCTTACCCGGCTCAAGGATAATGACCTTTTGTGCATCCTTATTTACATAGACACGGTTTTCTTTCCACTTTCCATAATCACGGAGCTGTGTCGCTTCGGGCATCTGTGCCGACACCAGAATGGCGTTGGCCACAGAGTAGCGGTCAAAGCGTCCCTGCACATCAAGGTACTGACGGAAGCTGTCACCATCAACCGCCATTTCTGCACAGGTGTTGTCAATCGTATCGTAAGCTTGCTGCCTTTGAGCTTGCTTCTGAGCCGCCCATTCCTCTTTGTTAAACGGCTTGTTGCCGCTGAACACATCATAAATACTCATCTATATTACCTCGTTTCTTTCTGCTTTTTGGGTTTCTTCCGTGGGGCAGGCTGCTTATGCTCGGTCTTGCCGACCTTGCTCTTAGCCTTGTCGGAAGCAGAGCTTTTCTCCAGAGCAGAGGAAGTGTCCGCTTCCTGCTCCTTACGCCCCTCCTTGATTTTCCGCAGCTCCTCTTTGATGGAAGGTTTTCCCTCAGTCATAGTAGCCCCCTCTGCGGACTTGCTTGGCTTCTCGGAGATAGGCTCGGACGGAGGGGATTTTTCTGTCTTTGCCACCGAGGGGTTTTCTGGTGCATTTTCCTCCTTCTGCGTCGGCTTACCCATAAGAGCATCGAGCAATTTATCTTTCTCTGCCTTATCGGGTGTTGTAATTTCTGGCTCTGCCATATCGGTTTTGCCGTCCTTGCTTTTCTCGGCTTCGGTAACAATAGATGCCGTATCCACCGATGCAAGACTAAAGCGTTCTACAATACGGCTGATTTTAGATGCGTCCTCAGCTCTGGCAATGACATCGACCTCAGCATTGGGGTCATTGTTCTTGCGGTCAGTCAGAACGCAGTATAGAACACCATATTTTTTCGCTTCCTTTGTGAACTTCTTTAAGTCCTCATTTTTAACCGTGAATACCTTCAGCTCCTTGCCGGAACGCAGCATAGAGGTAAGTCTGGCTTTGCCCTTTGTCTTTCCCTCTTGCTTTAGAATAGAATACAAGAGAATGGCAATGTTCTTTGCACCTGCTCCTGTAATCTTAGCGGCAACCTCAACTCCTTCCAAACTCATTCGGACGATTTGTTCTGCCGCTTCGCCGCCTGTGTTCATGTTTCATCAGCTCCTTTCGCTGTTCAATTTGTTCATCTTCCCATATGGTGTGCAGCTTCTCTTTGAGGGTGTCGCTACGGGCGGCAATCCCATCGCACAGCCTGACCTCCTTTCGGATAACCCTTAGCCGCTCTGAAATTCCGGAAAGCTCTGACTTGATTGCCGATTTTGTTTCGCCGTCCTTTGAGGTACGGGATTTGGAGTAAAGCTCCTTACGCTTTGCAAGCAGTTCAGTCATTTTCGTTTCCAGAGAGCCTTTATATGAGCAAAGCTGCTCTACCGTGTCGATGTGACAGTGGCAAAGCAGCCTTGTTTCTTTGGTGATGGCTTCCATCTTCATCAAGTCATCTTTCAAAAGATGATGAAGCCTTGCATAATTTTGTTTTTTACCTTTGGGCAAGACACCGAGCTTGTAGCAATAATGCAGATACAGTCCTCGCAGACCGCCGATTTTCTTCTTGCTGCTAAATGAACCTTTGATCCGATAGACTTTATATTCCTTTTTCGGCTCGGTGAACTGAGCGAATTTGACAGAGTAGGAATTTTCATTGATACGCTCCAGTATCCGCTCATTGGTGTAATTGTCACCGAGCTTATACAAACGCTTTGGTCTTTTCCAACCCTTGCCGATTATCGTCCAGTATTTATGACCTCGGTCAAAGCTGCATCGGTATCCCATGTCATTCATCAGCTTATCAAAATCCTTTAAGGTAAAGGACTTGCTGATTGCTTCGTCCACCGCCTGCCTTGCTACATTATCCCGTGTAGGCAGTCCGTTCTTTTCTGCTTGGTAAAGAGCGTAGGGAACTTTTCTTCCTTTGGGATTTTCAATCACTGACAGCGAATACTCACGGCACAGCTCATCGGAACGCTGACGGAGCAATCGGAGATTGGCTTTGTTGTCATGGTAGTGCTTGCCGTCCACAAAGGAAACGGAGTTTACAACAAAGTGGTTGTGCAGACAATCGGTATTCAAATGGGTAGCAACAATGACCTGAAATCTATCGCCCCACATTTTCTCCGCTAACTTTACACCAACTTCATGAGCCTGCTCCGGCGTGACCTCACCCTCCTTGAAACTCTGGTAGCCGTGGTAGCAGACAATTTTGCTCTGGTCACGGAATTGCTCTTTTGCAATCATCATTTCCTGTCTGGCGGTAGCGACATCACAGTTCACGCCGCTGACAAAGAACTGCCGCTCAGTCTTTTCACCGTTAGTGGCATACTTCATTACATCGCCCAGAGCTTGCAGGTCGGCTTCGGTGTATTTGGGGTTGGCAGTCTTTTCTGGGTTCTCGGCATAGTCAAGCGGATGGTCGAGCCTGCCTTGCACATTCCAGATTTCACAGACTGCCATTACGACTGCTCCTTTTTCGGGAGCAAGAATTTCTTGCGGATGTCAAGCTGAAGCTCGTGCCATTTCTTTGCTTCCTGCTGAAGCATCGGCGTATCCACAAAGTTCAGAGCGTTTGCCTTGACCGCAAGCTGATTGATGCGGTTGCCGATGGCGGACAGCTCACGCATGACCTTGTAAAATTCAGGGTCAGGCTTTTCACAGAGCCGATAGCCTTTTATCATTTCTCTAAGGAATGCTTCTTTGGAACGACCAGAGCGTTTGACCAGAGCATAGAAATATTCGGCTTCGGCATCATCAAGACGGAAAAGTATCTGTACGTTTCGTTTTCTCATACTGTTCATCCTCCCTGTGGGAGAGCCTGTTAATCTGGAGCATACACATCAGTACGACACCGATTAGGCTGCCGAGGATAATGCCGATGATGAAAAACAGTAGCTCACTCATATTGAAAACTCCTTTCTTTTCATGGGGTATTAGGGGGCATCCCCTAACTAGCGAATTTGGTTATCCAAATTCAGTGCTTGGTAAGACGTGTTCTTAATCCTCATCCTCGCACATGCAAGCTCCACATCTGGGACACGCATATGCACAATCCGAGCATTCGGGTATCGGCTCATCATCATGGTTGGGGATGTTTTCGCAGCATTCGCACTCATTTACATCGCAAATATTAACCTCGCCGCAGACAAAATCATCATCGGTAAAGTCGATAAGGTCGGTGTCAAAGAGAATGGTTTCCATCTTTTCTCTTGCGTGTGCAGGTGTTTTGGCATAGACGGTGACGGTCTTTTCATACTGTGCGGTCAGTGTGATTTCGTACTTGTTCATGGTGGTTTCCTCACTTTCAATGGTTAAAATTAGGGGGCATTGGGGGCAGTGGATTAGCGGACAATCAACGGGCATCACTCCTTTCACGGTGGGATTTCTGCGGCGGAATCCCTAAATAGGACAACAAAAAATCGTTGACATCCTTACCGACAGGCGGCGGTTGGTCAACGATTTCGTAATCCTTTTGAAGTAGGGTCTTTAAGGTTTCCGTGGATAAACGACCTGTTTTGTCGTTATCCAGATGCAGAAGAATGGTCTTGATTTGCGGATTTTCTTTCAGGAATGTGCTAAGAGCAATGGGGATTTTGCTCTGCTCCATCTCTTTTTTGGGCTGGTACACACCTGAGAGGGATAGCAAATTTTCTGCTCTGCAATCCTTGTTTTCACATTTGAGATAGGTGGCATAGGATAGTAAATCAATGGCACTCTCAAACAGATGCAGGGATTGGGTGGGGCGGTCAGCAACTAATCGGAAGGAATACCGCTTGTCGCTGCCTGAAGCATCACGCTTGAATGAGCTTCCGATAGTGCTGCGGCAAGCTGCATACTTTGGTGTTCCTTTCTTATCTTTGCCGACAAAAACGGCATTGTGATAGTCAGCACTTTCGTAGATGATACCATCGGTAATACAATCCGAAATAAGCTGATAGTCAATGCCACGCCCAAACAGATACGCTATAACCCGATTGCAGTTCTTGTTTTTAGGCGGCAGATACAGGGGCTTTGGCTCGGCTTCTTTGTAGGCTGTGGGCGGCGGTTTGGCATATGCGGTGCTACCTGTCAATGTTTCTACGGCTGTCACAAAGTCATATTCTTTGACTTTGATTAGATAGTCAAGAGCCGAAACACCGCCGAAACCTCTCGACCACCAGTACCATTTGCCGTTGGAAATCTTCAAGCTGTCGTGTTCTCTGGTGCAGTAGACATTGCTTGCAACACGCACAAGCTCGGACGGCTCATAGTGCTTGAGGTAGGTTAGCAAGTCAATTTGTCGGGCTTGCTCAATCACCGCAGGGTCAAGCTCCACATACGGTTTGTACATTCTCATTTAATAAAATCACCTCCAGAAATGAAAAAAGCCGAGAGATTTTCGTTGTGAAAACCTCTCAGCTATGTACGGATTTATTCTATTTTGGAGTGACAAGTTGATATTTGTTGACTATAGAATTATATTATGCATTGTTTTTTGCTCAAACACTTTACCCTCAATCTCTTTTATCACCTTGATAAACTCGTCATCATCCTTGCCTGTCGGGTCGTCAAGCCCCCAATCCTCACGGTGCTTGCAGGGTAAAAACGGGCAGGCAACATTACAGCCCATTGTCACCACAATATCAACAGGTGGGATGTCTGACAACAGCTTTGAATACTGCGTTTGCTCCATGTCGATGCCGTAAAGCTGTTTTACCAGTCTTACGGCATCGGCGTTGATACTCGGTTTTGTTTCCGTCCCTGCGGAATATGGCTCAAACACATCCCCCGCAAAGTGGCGGCAGAGAGCTTCAGCAATTTGGGAACGACAGGAATTATGAACACAGATAAATGCTATTTTTGCTTTTTCAGTCTGCAAGTAATGTGTCCCCCTTAATATCCTCTGCACCCCATTTGATAACGGCAAAATTGCCGCCGGAAATTTCATCAACCTTGTTAATCCATTCTATCTCATGGCTTGCCTTTGCTTTGAGTAAAGCATTGGTTGTGTCGGTTGCATAGAGCGATGAATTGATAACCCACCATTTTGTAGCGATTTCGGCACGGTGTAAATCTTCTTCAAGTCGCATCGCTTCATAGACAGGCGTTGTTTCCGCAAGGGTCACAATGACAACAGCGGTTTCATCGGCATTGCGTAAGCGTGGTAACAGCTTTTTGACCGCTTCGGGTATATCGCCCTGTGTGCGTTTGACCTCTTTATGATAGCTCTGTGTGGCATCAAGCAATAAAAGCGTGTGTCCTGTGGGGGCAGTGTCAATGACAACAACCTCATTTTCAGACTTTTCTACCACCTCGGCAAAGGCACGGAATACGGCAATTTCCTGTGTGCAGGGTGAGCGTAAGTCCTCCTCCACATAGGCGACATCATCATCTGACATGGTTTCCCGTGCTTTTTTCAGCACTTCATCTTGATAGCGTTTTAATTCCGCTTTTTCGTCAATATGGCTCATGGTAATATTATCGTTTTCTTCAATGACAAATTTAAGATGTGCGGCGGGGTCGGTGGTCGTCAAATGTACCTTTTTCCCTTTCGCAACAAGACCGAGCGCAATAGCGGCGGCAATAGAGGTTTTACCCACACCGCCTTTACCCATCGTGAAAATGACCTTTTTATTGCTGTTATATAAATCGTCAATAACCTTGTTCAGCGTGGGAATATCGGCGGTATTTAAGGTTTCGCCGCTTACGGTAAAGGTATCTTTCGTGAGCAGACTGCGGACATTTTCCATGCCCGTGATGTTATAGGCTCTTAGCGGCACAAAGTAGGTATCAATATTTTTCAGTTCTGCCGGAATGAGGCTAAGAGCCTTTTGCTGTTTCTGATAAAGGCTTTCGGATATTGTATCATCGTAAGCGGAAAGCACACCGTTGACAACAAGCATCTGATTGTGAACGCCCAAATCAGTAAGCTCCTTTGATGCCCTCTGTGCTTCGTTAAGCGGTGAAGTTTCGGGGCGGGACACAAGGATAAGCGTTGTTAATTTTCCGTCTGCCAACGTGTCAACCGCCTGTTTATACATTCCCTTGCGTTCCTCCAAGCCGGAGAGTTGACCTAAACAGGATGCCCCGTGAGTGCTTTCGCTGATAAAGTTACTCCATGCAGACGGTAGCTGTAACATACGCAGGGTGTGTCCTGTCGGGGCGGTATCAAAAATATTATGGTCGTATTCTTTGGCGGCGGTTTCATCCGTGATGAAGTTTGTAAACTCATTGAAAGCGGCGATTTCCACG